>VAPL010682049.1_pt1 | contig 32030 bp, 24 predicted proteins | sample 3395061 | NCBI WGS metagenome assembly VAPL01 (sample SAMN08290444, study PRJNA428436) | hydrothermal vent metagenome | isolation source: Deep-sea hydrothermal vent chimney 2 | place: Pacific Ocean: Juan De Fuca Ridge | depth 2182 m m | reverse complement strand
GCCGACACCCAGATCGCGGATTGAGGTGAAAGGGAGGACAGAAGAACCCGAGACCAGACTTCCGATTCCTCCGTCCTCCCTTCAGGGGGGACAAGCGAGTCCTCGAGCGAGGGGGGACCGCGAGCCTGCGAGCGCGGTTCGGTAGGGACTGGTCGCGGGTTGCTTCCACTTCGTGCTCGCAGGCTCGCGTCCCCCTGCATCGCTCCTGCGTCGCTCTGCCGTCCCCCTTCAAAGGGGGGACAGGGGGGGGGACACACCCCGACGTCACTCCCAGTTGAGGATGACCTTGCCGCACTCGCCTGAACGCATCACGTCGAAGGCTGCCTCGTAGTCGTCTGCTGGGAAGTGGTGCGTGATCACGCCCGACACGTCGAGGCCCGTCTGGAGCATGGCGAGCATCTTGTACCAGGTCTCGAACATGCGGCGTCCGTAGATCCCCTGGAGCGTCAGACCCTTGAACACGATGTCGTTCCAATCGATCGGCGCTTGTTTCGGGGGAATCCCAAGCAAGGCGATCTCCCCACCATTGTCCATGTGGGTGATCATGTCGTGAAGCGCCGATGGCTGACCCGACATCTCGAGACCGACGTCGAACCCCTCACACATGTCGAGATCGACCATCACTTCATCGAGTGATTCGGTGAGAACGTTCATCTCGCGGTCTGCGCCCATCGTCTGGGAGAGACGGAGCCGGTACTCGTTGACGTCGGTGACGACGATGTAGCGAGCCCCGACATGTCGGGCAATGACCACTGCCATGATGCCGATGGGGCCTGCGCCGGTGATGAGGACGTCCTCGCCCACGAGATCGAAGTGCAGCGCAGTGTGCACGGCGTTGCCCAGCGGGTCGAGGATCGCTGCGATGTCGTCGGGGATGTCGTCGGGGATCGGCTGTACGTTGGATCCAGGGATCGCGAGGTACTCGGCGAACGCTCCAGGGCGGTTGACGCCGACACCAACGGTGTTGATGCACAGATGCCGTCGGCCCGCCTGGCAGTTCCTGCACCGTCCACAAACGATGTGTCCTTCGCCGGAGACTCGCTGCCCGACATGGATCCCTTCGACCTCGGAGCCGAGCCCTGCCACGACACCGACGTATTCGTGGCCGACAGCCATGGGAACGGGGATCGTGGACTGTGCCCATTCATCCCAGGCCACGATGTGGAGGTCGGTGCCACAGATCGAGGTCTTCGTGATCTTGATGAGCACATCGTTGGGCCCGACCGATGGCTCATCGATATCCTCCATCCAGATCCCCGGCTTGGGGCTGGACTTGACGAGTGCGCGCATCAGGCGATCACTCCGAGTTCCCGACCCACCTTGGTGAACGCCGTAATCGCAGTGTCGACGTGCTCGGGTGTGTGCGCTGCCGACATCTGGGTGCGGATCCGCGCTTCGCCTCGAGGCACGACAGGGAACGAGAATCCGACGACGTACACGCCTTCATCGAGGAGCTGCTCGGCCATCGCCCCTGCGAGTTTGGCATCTCCGAGCATCACCGGGATGATGGGGTGATCTGCCCCCGCCAGGGTGAAGCCTGCAGCCTCCATCCCGGAGCGGAAGCGTTGCGAGTTTCCAACGAGACGCTCTCTGAGGCTGCTGCCGGATCGTGCAAGCATGTCGAGCGTCGTCAGCGTCGTTGCAGCGATCAGCGGTGCGAGACTGTTGGAGAACAGATACGGTCGTGAACGTTGGCGAAGCCATCCAACGAGTTCCCTTGCTCCAGACGTGTAGCCACCCGACGCTCCTCCGAGCGCCTTGCCGAGGGTCCCCGTGAGGATGTCGACGCGGTCGGTGACCCCCCAGTAGTCCGGCGTCCCCCCACCGTTGGGTCCGACGAACCCGACGGCGTGGGAGTCGTCGACCATGACCATGGCTCCGAACTCCTCGGCGAGGTCGCAGATCGCCGGGAGGTTGGCGATGATCCCATCCATCGAGAACACGCCGTCGGTAGCGATGATCGTGAACCGCGCATCCCTGGCCTCCTCGAGCTTTCGTCGAAGATCCGCCATATCGTTGTTCGCGTAGCGGAACCGCTTCGCCTTGCACAGCCGTATCCCATCGATGATCGATGCATGGTTGAGGGCATCGGAGATGATGGCGTCTTCTTCGCCGAGGACGGTTTCGAACAACCCACCATTGGCGTCCCAGCACGATGAGTACAAGATGGTGTCCTGGGTGCCGAGGAAGGCGCTGATCTCGGTCTCGAGCTTGTGATGGACGGTCTGGGTACCACAGATGAACCTCACCGAGGCCATCCCGTATCCGTATGTGTCTGCAGCATCCTTTGCGGCCTCGACGAGCATCGGGTCGTTGGCGAGCCCGAGGTAGTTGTTCGCGCAGAAGTTGATGACCTCTGATCCGTCATCGAGGGTGATCACGGCATTCTGGGGTGATGCGATCACCCGCTCGGCTTTGAAGAGTCCAGCATCGTGGAGCTCTTGCGTCTGGTTCGCCAGGTGTTCGAGGAATCGAGTGTTCATGGCTCCTCCGGACGTGATTGTATCGGGCAAGATCCGGCCATCAGCCGTCTACGCCTTCCGATCCGCGATCCACTCTGTGGCGTCGTGGTGCGCTCTCTTGATCGTGCGCCCGACCCACTCGTCCGAGGTGTAGATGTTCTGTGTGCCGACCACGCTGGTGACCCGGGTGGCAGCAAGCTGTTCGTGGATGTTCTCGCTTGCAGAGACCAGAACGAGCTTGCTGTCGGCATCCCGGAGGGCCTCCGCGTACCTGTACAGGACCTCCATGAAGGTGGACCCGAGGTCGTTTCGTCCCCGCAGGCGTAGGATCACGACGGCGTGCCGTGTTTCGTCGGTGACGTTGGGGAGCGCCTCCTCGAATACGGGGGCCGAGGCGAAGAACAGGCTGCCGTACGGTTGGAGTACGACGACCTCGTTTGCAGGAACTTCGCTGGGAGTGTCCACTTCGCGGACGTTCCCCTCGTCGTCGATGAGACGGCGCTTGATGACGACCTCGTTCGACTGGTTGATGATGTAGAGGATCATCGAGATTCCAACACCGACGAGCACGGCGTACTGGAGAGCGATCAGCATCGTGAGGATGAACGTGACGGCCATGACCGTCGCCTGGACGGATCCCGTCTTCCAGACGGCCACGATGTCGGCAGGCTTGACCGTTCGGTACCCGACCGTCATCAGCAATCCGGCGAGCGCCGGCATGGCGATGTAGCCAACGACGTTCCCGAAGAGCAGGATGACCACTGCCATCACTGCACCTGCGATCAGCAGGGCGAGTCTGCTCTTCGCCCCTGCGTTCTTGACGAGTGAGGATGCCGACATGGACCCTCCGACTGGCATCCCCTGGAACAACCCTGCGGCTATGTTGGCTGCGCCTTGCCCCACGAAGTCCTGCGATGCGTCGGGATACTCACCATCGGGGTTCGGGAAGTTCGCCGAGATCCCGGCGCCCTGCACGAGCCCGATGAAGGCGAGGGAGAACGCTGGGATGAGCAGGGCAGGGACGAGTGAGAGATCGGGGAACGTGACGAACGGCAAGGCTCTCGGGATGTCTGCGATATCGTCGAGGATGGATACTCCGTCTGCGAACATCGCGACGACCGAACCAAGGGCGATGGCGACAACCATGCCGAGCGGTCCAAGCCTGGTGCGTTCGAGGATGATGATCAAGACGATCGTCAAGACTCCCACAGCGATCGTCGGCCAGTGGGCCTGGCCGAGGTTGAAGAGTGTGTTCATCGCTCGGGCAACGCGGTTCGGCCCCACAGACTCGTAGCTGGTGAAGTTGTCGAGCTGTCCGAGAATGATGTTGATGCCCACGGCGTTGATGAACCCGACCATGACGGCGTTCGAGACGAACCGCAGGACCGAGCCGAGTTTCAGGAGGCCGGCAGCGAGCATCACGATCCCGGTGACGATCGACAGGGTGAAGAGTGCACGACCCGGATCGTCGCCGTTGTGCACGATGCCGACGTCTGCAACGACGATCGCCATCGCTCCGGTTGCCTGCACCGCCATGAACGACGAGCTCGTGAAGAGCCCACCAGCGAAGGTTCCATAGAGGTACGCGTAGAGTCCGAACACGGGGTTCACGCCTGCAAGGAGACCGCCCGCGAGACCATCGGGCACGCTCTCGACACCGAGGACGACACCAGCGACGGCGTCCTCCTTCAACGTGTCCTTGTTGAAGAGCGCTCGAATGTCGTACATGTAGTGGTCTCCTGCGCCTGCGATCCTCATCCTCGTAGCCAGCGGCATGGTAGTTCCGCGATCGAAGAGATTCGCCGTGACTACCGTAGCCCGGCGACCTGCAATAGCGGGAGGGGTCTATGGACGATGCAGATGTGGCCGGAGAGGTGAACTGGTTCACTCTCGACGTGCCAACCGTCATCGAAATGATGGATACGGACTCTGAGCGGGGGCTGTCGCGTGTCGAGGCTTCGCGTCGTCTCGAGCAGTACGGACCGAACGAACTGGCAGGGGAACCGCCGCCGTCCAAGCTCGAGGTCGCAATGCATCAGGTCGTTGACCCGATGAACCTGATGCTCGCCGCCGTGTCTGTCATCAGCATCTTCATCGGCGAGGTTTCCACGGGTGTTCTCGTCGCCGCCCTCGTTCTCCTCAACGTCGTCATGGGTGCACGCCAGGAGATGAAAGCGAAGGCAGCAGTCGATGCGCTGGCAAAGCTCCAGATCCCCGTCTCGAAGGTGATCCGCGACGGGTCGACCATCGAAGTGGCCGCCTCCGAGGTGGTACCCGGCGATCTCGTTGCCGTCGAGGCTGGAGACATCGTTCCGGCGGATGGGCGGATCATCCGATCGGCGACGCTCGAATCCCAGGAGGCTGCACTCACCGGGGAGAGCGCCCCGATCCCGAAAGATTCAGAACCCGTCACGGGGGACGACGTAGCGCTCGGTGACCGTTCCTCCATGCTGTACCAGAACACATCGGTGACACGGGGTACCGGGGCGATGGTCGTTATCGCAACCGGTATGGCGACCGAGATGGGAAAGATCGCGACGATGCTGTCGTCCGTCGAGCGGAGGCGATCCCCGTTGCAGAAGGAACTCGACAGTCTCACGAAGATCCTTGGAGCGATCGCGTGGGGTGCAGTCGCTGTGATCGTCCTTCTCGGTATGTACCGCGGGACGGACACCGGTGATCTCCTCCTGCTTGGAACTGCGATGGCCATCTCGGCGATACCGACCGGCCTTCCCACGTTCGTCCAAGCGATGCTGTCGTACGGGTCGAAGCAGCTCTCCGAGGCCAAAGCCGTCGTGAAGAACCTCACTGACGTCGAGACACTCGGATCGACGAGTGCGATCAACACAGACAAGACCGGGACACTCACGATGAACGAGATGATGGCCAGCATTCTCTATCACGGCGGCAGCTGGTTCCACATCGAAGGCAGCGGGTATGACAAGACGGGGGCAATCAGAGCGGTCGCGGGAGAGCCCGAACACGATTTCACACCGCTTGGGTACGCTCTCGTCCTCGACTCGGATGCCATCGTGAGCGACGACGGCGAGGTCATCGGCGACCCGACGGAGGCAGCGCTGGTGGTTCTCGCAGCGAAGCTCGGTATCGACGCTGAGGAGACCCGTCGCGTACGACCGAGGTTGGCGGAGGTGCCGTTCGACTCGAGCTACAAGTTCATGTCGACGGTTCATCGGGTCCCGATCGACGGAGAAGATCGCATGATCCTCCTGACGAAGGGTGCGCCCGACGTCGTGTTGGCCCGATGTTCCGAGGCCACGACACGGGCGAAGTCGTTCGGACCGATGGAGGAGTCCATCGCCGATATCGACGCTGCCAACGAACGGATGGGTTCTGAGGGACTCCGTGTTCTGTCGCTCGCCTACCGGGTGATCGAGCAGAACGAAGAAGAGGCCGTCGTGGCGGACCCGATGTCGTTCGTACGGGATCTCCGGTTCGTGGCCCTCATCGGCATCATCGACCCGTTGCGGCCGTCGTCGAAGGAGGCCGTGCGGATCGCGCACGAAGCAGGCATCGATGTGCGGATGATCACGGGTGATCACGCTGTGACGGCCATGGCGATCGGAAAGGATCTCGGACTCGGTCCGGGGGCAATCAGCGGTTCCGAGTTCCGAGAGATGCCGGATGAGGAGGTCATCTCATCCCTCGACCAGCTCCACGTGTTCGGGCGGGTCTCGCCGGAGGACAAGCTGCGCCTTGTACAACTGATGCAGGCCGAAGGGATGGTCGTCGCGATGACGGGCGATGCCGTGAACGATGCTGCTGCCCTCAAGCAGGCCGACATCGGTGTTGCCATGGGCTCAGGTTCCGAGGTGACGAAGCAGGCTGCCAAGATGATCCTCACCGACGACAACTTCGGGACTCTTGTTCGCGCGGTCGAACTCGGGAGGAGCATCTACGACAAGATCTCGTTGTACGTCCGCTATCAGATGTCACAGTTGCTGTCGCTGGTGATCCTCTTTCTCTCCGCGAGCATCTTCAACATCGCCGGCGGTGTGGCACTGACACCGTTGATGGTTCTCTTCTTGAACTTCCTTGTAGCGAGTGCTCCGGTGGTCATCATCATGATGGAGCCGGTGAATCCCGGTCTGATGCGTCGACGTCCCAGAGATCCTTCGGTCAAGCTCACGAACGGGTCCGAAGTGGCCAGGTGGCTGGTGTACGGGGGGACCTTGTTCGTTGTGACCCTCGTACCGCTCGTGTGGGGTCCAGACAACCCGGGTTCTGATGCAGCTTCCGTATCGATGACGATGGCGTTCGTCGTGATGGCGTTCGGTACGCTGCTCACAGGTCTCGGTGTCCGGAGGGATCCTGAGACCGGACTCGGTACGCCGATCCTCAAGGCACTTGGAGTCCTCTCCGTGCCGGCCCTGCTCACGATCGTGGCGACCACGTGGGCCCCGCTCCAGAGCCTGCTCACGACCCAGCCACTCAGCGGTGAGGAGTGGTTGAGGTCTCTTGTGCTGGCGTCGATCGTGCTCCTGGTCGTCGAAACGGAGAAACTGATCCGTCGACGTCTCACGGCACGGTCGTCCGAGCCCCTGGATCCCATCTCCGTCGTGTACGGAAGCCGGCCTCCCGCAGTCGGACGGATCGGCGCGCCGTAAGCTCCGGTGTGGGACGTCGACATCTGTCCTGCCGGCACGGCTGCCCGTTCGATGTATACCGTGGTGCGTGCGTGTGCCATGATTGACGCGACACGGCCGTGATGAAAGGGATCCAGAACCGATGACGAGTGACGTACCGCCCGAGGCGGTCCCCGACAAGCCGAAGTTCGGCAAGCAGCAGATCATCGCATCGATCCTGACGCTGCTCATCCTCGTTCTTGTGTTCGTGGTCATCCTGCCGCAGTTCGGCGACTACGGCGCGGCGTGGGATGCGATCAAGACGATGGACACGTGGCAGCTCGGACTCATCGTCGCTGCAACGATCGGCCTCATCGTCGTGTACGTACTTCCGTACCCTGCCGCTCTCCCGGGGCTCAAGTTCAGGCCTGCGTTCTACACACGTCAGACATCCTTCATGATCTCCAACGTTGTTCCCGGTGGCGGCGCCTGGGGCCTTGCGGTTCAGTTCGGGATGCTCACCAGCTACGGCTATGGGCTCGCGCCGGCGACGTCGACCATCGGCATCACCAGTGTGTGGAACACGTTCGTGACGCTGTCGCTCCCTGTGATTGCTCTGGTGGGCCTCGCGCTGTCGGGCCAGAGCAACGCCGAAGCCACGACGGTGACACTGATCGCTGCCGGCGTGGTCGTGGCGATGATCGTCGTATTCGCGTTGATCCTGAGAAGTGAGGAGTTCTCTCGCAAGCTCGGTCGGTGGGCTGATGGCGCAATCCAGTGGGGTGCGGGTCTCATCAAGAAGGATGTTGACGTCGATGCCGAGCAGGGGATCGTCGACTTCCGAGAGTCGATCGGCCACATCGTCGCGGATCGATGGTTGCTCATCACGCTTGCGAACGTCGGTCAGCAGCTTGCCCAGTTCGCCATTCTCTATCTGGCGGTCGTCGCCCTCCAGGGCGGGTTCGATGGGCCGGTCACGCTGTTCGCTGCGTTCGCTGCGTTCGCCTTCGGCCGGCTTGCCACATTCATCCCTGTTCCACCGGGTGGTCTCGGGACGACGGATGCGATCATCACCGGAATCCTCACCGCGTTCGGGATGCCCAACAACGATGCCCTTGCGGCGACGATGGTGTGGCGCGCAGCGACCTACTTCCCCCAGGTCATCATCGGCGCACTCACGATGCTCCTGTGGCGTAAAGAGCGGTCGAAGGTGTAGAGAAGTATCTGGTACTTGGTATCTGGTATCTGGCACTTGGGGGGACCAGCGAGTAGGTGAACGCGGTCGGCGGGTTTACAGCTCACAGATCACAGTTCACAGTCGGAAACCCGGGCCACTCCCAGACGTCCAGGTCTTGTCGGTAAACGGTGAACGACTGCTCCCTATTCGCTGGTCCTCCTATTCCTCACTCCCGTTGATCGATGGTGCGGGGGTCGGTGGGCGGCAACATCTCGCGGCCTTGCTTGACACCGACAACGGTGAGGCCCGAAGCGCTGATGCCGATGCCACTGATGACTGCAAGGATGCCGAGCCCTCCCGTGTCGACGAAGTATCCGCCCATGGCAGGCCCGAAGGCGCGGCCCAGCGCCATGACACCCTGGCCGTCACCCGCACGTTCCGCAGGCTCGAGGGAGCGATCGACGAGCATCTGAAGGACACCGGGAACTGCCATCCAGAAGGCGAGGCCCCACCACGTCATACCGATGAAGAAGAACGCCGGTGGACCGTGAACGGTGAGAATCGCTGCCGGACCGATCGTGACGATCATCCACCCGGGGAACTTGTGCTTGGTAGAGAGTCTGGCACCGAGGATGGCCCCTGCAGCGTTCAGTGAAAAGGCTAGAGACGTCATGAGGGGGGAGAGGCCGTGGATCTCTCTTGCAACTATCGCCTGATTGATGAAGAGGGCCGACCCGAAGAACGTGAGGGCCCCGAGGGCCCCGAGAAGGAGCCGATTGGATCGGCTTGCGCTGATCACGCCGCGTGCCCGCTTTCGTCCGGTGATCGGAGCGAAGAGAACCACTGCCGGTATGGCCACCACCGCAAGGATCCCGTACATCAGCTGATCGCCATAGGTGGCGGCGATGGCCATGAGGGGCGCAGCGACGAGTGCTGTGGCAGGCCCCGTCGACGCGACCGCTGCCATGGACCGTTTCCGTTTCATGGCGTTGGTCCATGTGAGCCATGTCATCGCTCCCGCTGCGAAGCCTGCGACAAGACGCAGAGCGACCAGGATCGGGAACCAGGACGGTGCGAGGCTCGCAATGTTGAGAATCACCAGGGCGACGGCCGAGATGCGTAGTGCCCGCCCGGATGGGCGGAACATGCGGGGCAGGAGGAAGTTGGCTACAGCGAATGCGCCGACTTGCGCCACAGAGATCGCGCCGACGGCTCCCTCGGATACGCCGTACCGGCCGGCGATCGCAGGGATGAGGAATGGTGTGGCGGCGAACATCGCCGTGACCGCTGCTGTTGCCGCGATCAGTGCGACCGGGGCGCCAGATCGACCACCGTACGCTATTCGGGTCGGGACTTGCATGAGAAACGAAGTATCCCATGTGCAGAACCGCTCGGTGGGCCACGGTATCAGATGCCAGATCTCAGATGTCAGATCTGAGGTTGTCTGTTGTCTGCTATCTGTTGTCTGTCGCCGGTGCCCAGGTGACCCAGATACCTCCGGCGATGTCGCGAGGCGATGCCCCGTCGCGTTCCTGGACGAGGATACGCGGCTCGCCATCGACTAGTGCCGGGTACGCGAACGCCGATCCGTCTGGTGCCCAGAGCGAGATCGACTGAGCGTACTGGTCGAAGAACAGGATGACGCTCTGGAACCACGACGGGTCGGGGGTGAATACGGCGAAGTCCTCGATCGTTCCGTCCTCCCATATATGCCACTGGAGTGCCGATGCCCGATCGCGTGCCAGTGTTGCGAACAGGAGGCGTGTTCCCTCCGCATCCCACTGATAGAACGGGCTGGCATCAGAGGTCACCGAAGTGAACGACCCTGTTTCGATATCCACGACCATCAGGACACCGGATGGGATCGTCGGGAGTGCCTGAGCTCTGGCGATCGCACGGACGCCACCACCGTCGGGCGTTGTACCGGTCTGGATCGCGATACGGTTCCCCGCCCCGACGAACCTGGCCGCACTCTGCACCGTTGCCAGATCGATGAAGGAGGACCCATCCCACAACGTCAGAAACGTCTCCCCGGAGCCGGTGCGCAGTGTTACGAGCCCCTCTTCGAGCCACACGGGAGCTTGGAAGCCGTTCGACGTCGTGCTGATGGTCTCAGAACTCCCATCGACTATGTCGAGGCGGTCGCCGCCGACGTGGGTTGCGAGTCGGTTGCTGGTTGGATCCCACGACATGTAGAACGGAGACCCGTTGCTCACCGTGTCCACCGAACTCGGCCCGGTGACGACCTCGGCGATCAGACCCCCAGCCCGGTCGTCGGTACGAAGGGAGACGACGGTGGGTATCTCGTTGCCCGGTTGGGCGAGGTAGTAGAACGGCACCGTTGGGAGCTGCACGCTCCACTCCTCGTCTCCGCCCAGCCGTGTTGCGATCAGACGGTTGTCGTCGATCGCGATCTGGGCACGCACGATCGTCTCGGACGAGCCCCAGATCGGCTGTGCATATCGAACATCGGGTGGCGGATCGTACCGCTCGATGACGGTGCCCTTGCGGTCGACCACGACGACGGCGTTGTCTTGATCGAGAAGGAGGAGAAGAGGCTCCGTGGTGGCTTCGTCCGACCGATCCTCGATGGTCGTCGTGTCGTCGAGAGCAGGCAGGTTCGTGCATGCTGCCACCACGACAAGGAGAGCAGCGACGATCGGGAGCGTGCGTGTTCGATCCATATCACTGAACTACACACCAGGCACGTTTGGTGTTCCCGATAGTGCCTCGACGGGTCGGATCCGGTGTGGCGTGGCTACTCCTCGGAGGACTCGTTCGAGTCGCTGAGAGCCTCCTGATGGTCGTCGTAGGAGAACGTGTAGTTCACTTCGTGGTGGGGCACAAAGTTCGCGATGAGTGCGGTGATGAGCGCAGCCACCGGTAGCGAGATGAACGCCCCCATCGGCCCGGCGATAGCTCCACCGAAGAGAGCACCACCGAAGGCGACGGCACCGTTCAACGACATCGTGTTGGCCGAGATCTTCGGACTGAGCCAGTAGTTCTCGACCTGCTGGTAGATCAGGACGTACGCCAGGACGACGAGACCCGGAATCAGGCCTTGAATCGCCAGTGTGAGGAGAATGGGGATTGCGCCACCGATGTAGGTCCCGATCGCGGGGATGAAGACCGACACGAACCCACCGAACACTGCAAGAGGGAGAGCCAACGCCACGGGCATGCCGACCGCCACCATCGTGAAGAAGAACCCGGTGCCGTTGATAAGCATCAGGATCATGCGGGAGTAGAAGTAGCCCCCGGTCTGGATGATCGCCTGGTCCCAGGCCCAGCCGACCTGGTGCTGGCGGTTGTCGGGGAGGAGGCCGAGAACGGTTCGCTGGAACCTGGGGGCATCTGCCGTGAAGTAGAAAGTGAACATCGCCATCGTGGCGAGGTTGAAGACGAGGCCGATACCCGACGTCACGATGCCGAACACCGATCCGAAGATGTTGGCGATCCAGGTGTTGAGGTTCTCGTCGACGACCGCAGCCCACTCGCTGCTTCCTGCGGTAGCTCCGCTGCCGATCGTGACGTTGAATGTGTCCTGGATCCAATCGATCCCGTTGTTCATCCACGCTGCTCCTCCGGCACCGATCGCTTCAGCGAGCGCGGCGACCGCGGGGATCAGGATGAGGACCATCGCGATCGTACCAACGAACCCTGCCAGGTAGATGACGCCAACCGCCGAGCCACGGCGCCAGCCGTAGCGGTTCGTCAACCAGAGGACGGCCGGTTGGAGGGCGAGGCTGAAGAAGAAGGACATCCCGATGAGTGCGACGAGGCTTTGCGCTTCACCGATCGCCCAGAGAGCACCGAACATGACGAGTACGACAAAGATGATTCTCCAGATGACCTTCGATTCGATCGTGACGTTCACCGTCATCGTGTTGTCGCTCTCTTCGTGTGTCCCGGGGTCTGTGTGAGCCTGAGCATCCATGGTGGTACCTCCTGGTGCGGTGGCAGCGTACCCATCGGATGAATCCTGACGGTGGATTTTGCGACAGTGGGGCATCGTCGGGTGTCGGCCAAGTCGGAGGTATCGTCAAGACGTGCTCCCCTCCATCCCACTTTCACGGGTGCCCACCATCTCGACGGATCAGATGATCGAGGTGGATCGCATCATGATCGATGATCTCGGCATCGATCTCGTACGCATGATGGAGAACGCTGGTCGGGGGCTGGCTCGGCTCGTCCTCGAGCTGGCTCACAGCAGGGATCGGCACCATGTGGTCGCACTCGTCGGGACCGGCGGAAACGGTGGCGGTGCGTTCGTCGCGGTAAGGCGACTCGTCGGTTGGGGTTTCTCTGCGGAAGTCCACGTCACCCGCCCGATCGGCCAGTACGGCGGAGTTCCCCTGCAACAACTCGAAATCCTCGACAGGATGGGTGTCACGATCCGCGATGTCGGGACGCCCGTCATGGACGCAACACCCTCGACGATTGTCGATGGCCTCATCGGCTACAGCCTTGCAAACCCACCCCGGGGTCGCGTTGGTGAGCTCATCGAGTGGGCGAACACAACCGATGCCCCGGTCGTGTCTCTCGATGTCCCCTCCGGTCTCGACGCAGCGACAGGTGAGAATCCTGGTGCCGTGATCTGCGCGAGCGCGACGATGACACTCGCCTTGCCGAAGTCGGGACTTGTCTCTCTGAACGCCGCGCCGTTCGTCGGAGACCTCTATCTGGCCGACATCGGCATCCCCGTCTCGGTGTATAGCGACGCCTTCGGCCTCGATGCATCCGGCCTGTTCGACGAAGGAGACGTCGTGCGCCTGACGTCCGAGGAAGACTCGCGGACAGTGAGCAGTCGTCCTCCGTTCACTGCCAAAGCGTAAGCATCCAGAAACAGTCCGGGTTTCCGACTGTGAACTGTCAGCTGTGATCTGTGATCTGTCAACTCAGCGACCGAATCCGCCTAGCCGCTGATCTTCCAGGCAAGAGAGGCAGCCGTATCGCCGCAAGTAGGGAAGGCACACGCGGCGATACGGCTGGGTCTGGAAAGGTCTATGTGTCTGTCGTATTTTCTTGTTCTGCGAGATCGAGTGCAGACTGGGCAGCAGCGAGTCGTGCGACGGGCACCCGCAGCGGGGAACAGCTCACATAGTCCAGGCCGAGCGCATCGACGAGGGCGATGGATGCCGGATCGCCACCGTGCTCACCGCAGATACCGATGTGCAGTCCCGGGCGCACTGCGCGACCTGCAAGGGATGCGCTCTCGATGAGCTTTCCAACACCTTGCCTGTCCAGCGTGTTGAACGGGTTCGACTGGAGGACCCCCGTCTCGAGGTAGTGGAGGAGGAAGTTGCGTTCGGCGTCGTCCCTGCTGATACCGAACGTCATCTGGGTCAGGTCGTTGGTTCCGAAGGAGAAGAACTCAGCGGTTTCGGCGAGCTCGCCGGCCGTCACAGCTGCTCGGGGTGTCTCGATCATGGTTCCAAAGCGGTAGTCGATTTCGATTCGGCGCTCGAGTTCGATCGTCTCGGCCATCTCCGCAGCGATGTCGTGCAACGCTTCGAGCTCTCCAGCTGTGCTTGTCAGCGGGACCATGATGCTCGGTCGCGCGGTAACGCCCTCCTCCTGGACGATGGCCGCCGCCTCGAAGATCGCGCGGATCTGCATACGGGGCATCTCGGGGAACAGCACGGCGAGGCGTACCCCTCGAAGTCCAAGCATGGGGTTGGATTCGTGAAGCGTCTCGACACGTTTGAGTAGCCGGTCCGCCTCCTCGGCCTGAGCGAGGAGGGCGTCGATCTCCTCCAGTGATCCGGCGCTGATGAGACGGATCTTGAGGTCGGTGAGCTCGCTGGCCAACCGGTCGCGATCGGGCAGGAACTCGTGGAGTGGCGGGTCGAGAAGCCGGATGATGACCTCGTGTCCCTTCATGACGCGGAACAGGCCTGCGAAGTCCCCGCGCTGAAGGGGGAGGAGGTGTGAGAGTGCTTCGAGGCGATCCTCGGTGGTCGAAGCCATGATCATGTCCTGCATGATCGGTAAGCGGTCCGGTGCGAAGAACATGTGCTCGGTGCGACACAGGCCGATGCCCGTTGCGCCGAGGACGACAGCCCGCTCGGCATCCTCGGGGTTGTCTGCGTTCGTCCATACGCCGAGCCTCCGCACGGCATCGGCCCATTCGAGGAGCTTCATCAACCACGGATCGTCGAAGTCCGGGACTCTGGTTGCTATCGATCCGAGGAAGACCTCGCCCGTCGTGCCATCGATAGAGACGACATCGCCTTCATGGATGACGATGTCACCAACGGTGATGACTCTCTCGTTGAGGTCGATCACGAGTTCCGAGGCTCCGACCACTGCCGGCTTCCCGAACTGGCGTGCCACGAGTGCTGCGTGACTTGTTCTTCCGCCGCTCGATGTGAGAACTCCCGCCGATACCAGCATGCCGTGCACATCGTCGGGTTTCGTCTCAGGACGGACGAGGATGATCGACTCATCGTTCTCAGACGCTCGGCGTTCGGCACGGTCGGCGTCGAGGACGACGACTCCAACAGCGGCGCCGGGGGATACGTTGAGACCCTTCGTCAGGAGGCTCCCGTCCGTCTCGGCGGTCGCCTCGGCTTCCGGGTCGAACTGGGGATGGAGGAAGAACTCGACCTGGTCGGGGGTCACTCGGCGCAGCGCCTCCTCTTTCGTGAGGATGCCCTCAGTTGCGAGGTCGACGGCGATGCGCACGGCCGCCTGTGCTGTACGTTTCCCGTTGCGGGTCTGCAGGAGCCACAGTTTGTCGTTCTCGATGGTGAACTCGATGTCCTGCATGTCGCGATAGTGACGCTCGAGCAAGGTGGCGTAGTGCTGGAGTTCAGCATGGATCTCGGGCATCGCTGCTTCGAGGTCGTCGAGCGTGCTCGTCATGCGGATGCCTGCGACGACGTCTTCGCCCTGTGCGTTGATGAGGAAGTCCCCGTCGAGCCGTGGTTCGCCGGTCGTCGCCCCCCGCGAGACGGCAACTCCCGTTGCAGAGTTCGAACCGCGGTTTCCGAACACCATCGCTTGAACGTTCACAGCAGTACCGAGCGTATGGGGGATCCCCGACGCCGTTCGGTACGCCTTGGCGCGCTTGGAGTTCCACGACTCGAACACCGCCTTGATCGCCATCGTGAGTTGCTCGTACGGGTCGGAGGGGAACGGTGCACTCGTTGAACGTCGGAAGAGATCCTTGAACCGTGCAACGACCTCCTCGAGATCGGCTGCGGTGAGGTCTCCGTCTGAGGAGACGTCGCGGGCGACGCGCACCTCGGTGAGGATTTTCTCGAAGCCGTCTCCGGGGATGTTCATCACGACAGACGCGAACATCTGGATGAGCCGGCGGTACGAGTCGAGAGCAAACCGTCGATCTCCCGAAACCGATGCGAGGCCTTCGACTGTGTGATCGTTGAGGCCGAGGTTGAGGATCGTATCCATCATGCCAGGCATCGAGAACTTCGCACCGCTGCGACAGGACACGAGGAGTGGGTCGGTAGGCGAGCCGAAGGTCCGCCCGGCCCGCTCCTCGACGTCACGGAGTGCTACAACGATCTCGTCGTTGACCCCATCGGGCATGCGGCCGCCGGCATCGAGGTACGCGTTGCACGCAACGGACGTGATCGTGAAACCGGGCGGGACGGGGACGCCGAGACGGGTCATATCGGCGAGGTTCGCTCCCTTGCCCCCAAGGAGGCCACGCACGTCGTCCCAATCGTCGTTGCAGCGCTCGATCACGGTGTCGAGTTCGTGGAACCCGTAAACCCACTTTGAGGACATAGCGCTCCAGCCCCTTCCCTTGGCTTCAGCGTTCCCCGAGAACCGCGCCGTCCCTCCTGAGGGTCGAGCTGTCGGTTCTCGAACATCTCAGCACAATCCTCAGCAGCGTACTAGGGAATCATGACGCGTGTCGAGAATCAGCCGGTGAGTTGCACGCGAGGAGCGGCCCGGCCCGCAGGCGAGGCCGCTCCTCAATCGAAGTGAGTTACCCGATCCGCTCGATCGTGATCTCGAGCACAGGCCCGGACCATTCATGGACGGATGTCAGGTCTCCAACGCCCCCGATACCGTGGTGGCGCTGGACCGTGGCGCCTTCAGCGAGATCCGGGTTCGACATCCCTGTGCCTGTGGTCGGATCACCGTCACACGGCGGGACGAGATCACTGAAGTTCTCTGTGTTGATCTCCGTGCCTGCGTCGTACGCCCTGGCGTTGTAGTGGCGCTCATCACCGATCCGCGTCGGGAGCTTCTTCCCGTCGATTCCACCGAACCCATCGTTCGTGCATACGAGCATCGCTGCGAGAGAGAATCTGGTGACCCGCCCGGTCACCTCGATCGTTGCGGATGCAGAGGTGCCAGGCGCGAGAGGTGCGGCGCCGATGACGGTCGAGGCCACAACGGCGCTGTTCGCGGTGACCTCTTGCGCCAGGACCGGTACTCCACCGTTCTCGGCGAGTTGCTGGAGGCCGTTGGATGCCGGATGTCCCTTGCCGAACAGCTCGTGACGGCCGTTGTGAACGGCGAATACCGCCGGCGTGATGGGCTGGCCTGACGTCACGTTGGTGACGGTGATCTCGTATGTGGCGACGCGCTCGATCGTCACCTTGATGACCGGGTCGTCCCAGCCGTGAGTGGCGGGTGAGAGATCGCCCGTTTCGGTGATGCCGCGGTGACGCTGCACCGTTCCGTTCTCCGCGAGATCCGGGTTCGATGTTCCGGTGCCCGACGTCGAGTTCGAACACGGAGGGACGAGGTCGACGAAGGACTGCGTGTTGATCTCCGTACCGGCGTCGTACGCCCTGCCGTAGCGGGTCGCTTCAGCGCGGCGATCGGAGACCTTGGCTCCCGATACACCTGCGAACCCATCGTTGGTACAGATCAACATCGCTGCTACCGATATGCGGCCGTACTCACCCGTCGTCGTGATGAGCGTGCTGGCAGTCTGCCCGGGTGGGATCGGTGCAGATCCTGCGACGGCGACATCCCCGACCTCGTCGTTGGTCGACAGCTCATCGACGAGGACCGGTACTCCACCGTTCTCGGCGAGTTGTTGCAGGCCGTTCGACGCCGGTCGATTGCCCTTGAACAGTCTGAACGATGCTTCATGGGCAGCGACAACGGCCGGTGTCAACGTCTGGTTCTCCGTCAGGTTCTCGACGGTGACGCGATACGTCGTCGCTGTCTCATCCTCGTCGTCGTGTGCGGATGCCGGAGCGGCGAACGCGGCGAACGCAGCGACCATTGCCGCGGCGATCACCAGGACCCAGATGCGATGCCATCGAGACATCGAGTGATCGGATTGGTACAAGTCACACCTCCTATGTGTATGTCGACAAGGATGCAGGGTCGGTCTTGCGCTGAGAGGAACGGCCGGTGAACAAACCCTGAACACGCCGGGCGTGCAGTGAGATGTGCCGTACGATGCACGCATGGTGTCGGGCACACAGATGCGCAGGACGGTTCTCGTCGTCGATGACGAGGCGATGGTGCGCGAGGTCGTCTGCACCTATCTCGAACGGGAGGGCTTCTCCACAGTGGAGGCGATCGATGGTCGACAAGCTCTGCAGCTCGTGGCAGAACGAGAGCCGGACCTCATCGTTCTCGACGTCATGCTGCCGAAGGTCGACGGATACACGGTGCTGTCCGAACTGAGAAAGCGGACGCAGGTCCCCGTCATCCTGCTCACGGCAAGGGCAGACGAAGTCGACCGTGTTCTTGGGTTGGAACTCGGAGCCGACGACTACGTCGTCAAGCCCTTCTCTCCTCGCGAGTTGACAGCTCGGGTGCGATCGGTGTTGCGGCGCTCCGGTGCCTCCGAGCACAGGACCGAGGTTTTCGAGTTCGACGGGATCACGATCGACGGGAAGACCCGGGAGGTGTGGATCGACGGCGAGATCGTGGCGATGCCACCCATGGAGTTCGACCTCCTCGCGTACCTTGCGTCGTCGCCGCGCCAGGTCTTCACCCGCGGCCAGATCCTCACCCAGGTGTGGGGTTCGAGCGCACAGTGGCAGGATCCCTCGACGGTGACCGTCCACGTGCGTCGTCTGCGTCAGAAGATCGAAGCAGATGCCGACGATCCGCGACGCATCGTCACGGTGTGGGGCCGTGGCTACCGGTTCGAGCCATGAGAGCGATCCTCGTGTCGGTCGCGGCGGTCCTCGCCGGCCTTGCCCTGTTCCAGATCACGATGCAGCCCTCGGGTGCAGACCGCCTGGAACTGACGGTCATCTTCGTGATCATGGCTGCGGCAAGTGCGCTCGCTGCCATCCTTCTGCCGATAGCAGCGCGCAGGTCGCACCGCCTGATCAACACGCTCTTTGCGCTGTCGCTCATCTCGCTGTTGATCGCTGGATTCGGGTTGTCCGTAGCCGCGAGCAGGATGTTCTTGTCGGACCATGACTTGACACTCGTGCTCGTCGTTCTCGGCTTCGGCCTCCTCTCCTCTCTTGGGTTCGCTCTCTCTGCCACGAAGGCGCTCACCTCGGATCTGTCCAAGATGGCGGACACGACGCGTGAGGTCGCAGCAGGAGACCTCACAGCGAGGACTGGTGTCTCGAGGGTCGATGAGATAGGACAGCTGGCGCGAGGCATCGACGAGATGGCGGAGCGTCTGGAGGCGGCGTCGACCGCCCGACTGCTCGAGGACGAGCGACGCAGACAGTTCTTTGCGGCGGTGGGTCACGATCTGCGTACACCTCTTGCCTCGGCACAGGTGGCAACGGAAGCACTTCGCGATGGAGTGGCTCCCGACCCGGAGCGGTACTACGCGTCGCTTCAGCGAGATCTCCATGCTCTCCAGTCGTTGGTCGACGATCTGTTCCTGCTCGCTCGGATCCAGTCCGGGGATGTCGCGTACGAAGCGACTCCTACCGATGTCACCGAGATCGCAGACGAAGCGATCGAGGTGCTGTTGCCGGTAGCGACGAAGGCCGACGTCGGGTTGACGCTCGATGCAAGTGAGCGGGTGATCGTCACGACGGCGACTGAGGCGGTGTCGAGGGTGCTGCGCAACCTCGTGGACAACGCGATCCGGCACGCACCGGCGGGAACGGTCGTGTCCGTCTCGGTCGTGAACGGTGATGGTGCGACCGTGATCGTTCACGATGAGGGTCAGGGGTTCAGTGAGGAGTTCCTTCCGGAGGCGTTCGACTCGTTCAGCCGCTCAGATGCCGACCGTAGCCGTTCGACGGGTGGGGCAGGACTCGGGCTTGCAATCGCCAAGGGTCTCGTGATGGCACTCGGCGGTGAGATATGGGCATTACCCGGTCCCGGTGGAACCGTTGGGTTCAGTGTGCCTGATCGCTGAGGCTGTCGGCACCGTGATACTCGTCACAGAGCGAGGAAAGCGACCGCCACGATGGCCAACACGATCCCGACCGACTGCCGTACGGTCGGGTGTTCCTTGAGGATCAGGATCGCTGCGGCAACGGTGAACACAGGGTAGAGGGACGTCAGGACGACGTTGATGCCCATCGGGCCCGTCTGGAGCGACACGAGGATCGCGAAGTTGGCAAGCATATCGAACGATCCCGCGATGATCACGAATCGCAAGATCCCCTTGGGAGGGATCGCCGCCGTTCCTGCGAGAAGCGCCACACCGAACGCCAGCGGGATGGCAGCAGACCGGGCAGCGACCAGGGGCCACAGACCGCTGTCGCTGGACGTCTGAGCGAGAGCGATGTAGAAGATGGCGAAGGCGACCGCAGCACCGAGGGCCTGGATGAGGAGCTTGGGGGTGAGCCGCTCACCGGATCGCTCTCCCGCGATCAACGCGACCGCCGTGATCCCGATGCCGACACCCACCCAGTTGCCAGGCGTGATCGAAGCGCCCAGGGCGACATCCCACATCACGGGGAGCACGGCTGCAACGGTTCCGATGATCGGGGCAACGATGGACATCGCTCCCGCGGCAAGCGTCGAGTACAACAATGCCAGGCCGATCAGTCCCACGAGTCCGGCAACGGCACCGAAAATGATGTCCGATAGCTGGACATTGGGGGCCGGAACCACGATGATCCCGAGTGCAAGGAGGGGCACACCGATCGTCGTCGACCATGCAGTGACACGCCAAACGCTGAGCTCTCGCGAGGCACGGCCGCCTGCGAAATCGGCGAGGCCGAAAAGTGCAGCAGACGCGATAGCGAGGAGTTGGCTCATGAGAACTGCAGGCTAGGGGTGGATGCGAGCACCGACGCCTGACCGCTCCTGGCCCACGGCCCCGACACGCTCCGTCGGTGTCGACTCGGAGCCGCCACTACGCTGGCACCACCCAACGGAGGAAACGAGGAAACCATGAGCACCGACGACAGCACACCAAGCCGGCCGGCACCTCTCGATCCAACGGAAGATGTGAGCATCGAGACGACGTACTCTGAGATCGATATCACCGGAGATGGTGTCGTCGACGGTGTACGAACTGTCCGCACAGAGGTTCACGAACTCGATGTCGACGGTGACGGAGTCACCGACATCGTGGAGACGATTCGCATCGAGGAGACGGCGGTAGACGTCGACGGTGACGGTGTGATCGACGTGATCACGACGGTCGAGACGTCCGAAACGGAGATGGACTTCACTGGAGACGGTGTGGCCGACAGTGTCGAGATAACCGAGGTCCGCACGGTGGCGTATGACATCGACGGTGACGGTATCCCCGATGTGACACGTACCGAGGTGATCACGGCATCCGGAATCGCCCCGGATGCGAACGGCGAGCTGACCGACGTCGAAGCCAGCGGTGTCCGATTGTTCGGGCTCGACACCACCGGTGACGGCAACATCGACGAGGTGGTCGTCGAAGAACTCGACGTCGAAGTAGTCGAGGAGTAGGTGTCGGCTAGGGAGGACCCCAGCCGGCACGTTCACAGTCCTCAGATCACAGTTCACAGTGAGAAGCCTTCTCGCGCGATCCCAACTGTGAACTGTCAGCTGTGAACTTCCAGCCCTGTGAGCTTCCGACTCTGTGAACTGTGAACTGTCAGCTGTGAACTGTGAACTTCCTCAGCTCTGTCAGCTTCCTCAACACGCGGCTCGCACGGTGGGGTACGGATTGACGTAGCGCCCACCAACGATCATCCCGAGGTGCAGCACGTTCGTCGTTGCATTGCCGGTGCTTCCGACGTAGCCGACGACCTGGCCCTGGGACACGCGTGACCCGTTGCTCAACCCTCCCGGGTAGCTCGAGAGGTGGGCGTAGTAATAGGTGATGCCGTCGTCGCCGTAGACGTACACCTGACGTCCACCGAGCGGGTGGTAGTTGAGTCGGACCGTGCCCGAGCGCATCGCTACCAGTTTCGCTCCGAATCCGGCGAGCATGTCGGTGCCTTTGTGGGTCCGGCCTCCCGAGCGCGGGTATCCCCACGTATCGATGAAGTACGACCCGCCGGGGAGTGGACAGTTGACGCCCTTCGTTGCAGCGGGGACACCGGCGGCGCCTCCCGATGCTCTCGCCGCCTTCGCTGCCCGTGCTGCGGCCGCAGCGGCTGCCTGGCGGGCGAGTTCGGCCTTGTACTTGGCGTAGGCGGCCGCGTACTTCTTCTTCGCTTCATCGTGGAGCTTGTCCGCCTTCGCGCGATCTTCCTGGAGATGCGCAACGACAGACTCCTGTTCGACCCGGAGCGCCTGTACCTCTGTCTCCTTGTCGGTGAGCTCTGCCGTGAGGCGGTCCATCTGCCGGTTGACCGCGGCGAGTTGATCGAGTTGGCTGAGATCTCTTGTGGTCGCTTCGTCGTACAGGGCTTGGCTGGTGATCAGCTCCTGGATGTCGTTGGCGCTGAACGCTGCCGTGACCATGTTGCGGCCACCGCCGGTGTAAGCCTCGTACACGAGGTTGCGCGCTCTCTCTTCGAGTGTGTCGACGTTGTCGCCGTACTCGACGATCGCATCGCCGAGCTTGTCGATGCGCCACTCGAGGTTGTAGATCTGGCCCTGGATGCGCTCGAGGTCTTCGAGACCCGTGGCGAGTTCGGCGTCGGCTTCACGCAACGCGGCGAATGCCTGCTCCTCGGCGGTCTTGGCCTTCTCTACCTTGCCCTTTGTCTGTGCAGACGCGGGGATCGCAGCGCCGGCAACGAGTGCAAGCAGCAGGAGTGGAAGAAGCGAGCGAAAGATACGCGGGTACATCATGGGGAGCCGTCAGCGTAGTGGTGTCGTTCGGGTAGCGACGGGCCGATCGGCCTGCGATGAGCCCCGTTCGGTGTGCTCTGCCGGTGGTGTTGTGCGACCGAACCGATGTCGCACATCTGCTGTCTGGCCCACCGTACGGTGCTCACGAGACGAAGAATCGGCGAGATTTCAGCTCGAAACGCGGCAGAGTCCCTCGAGGTACCGCCGTGACCTCGGGTCGTAACCCGAGAGCCGACTCGAACGTCGAGCGGACCTCCGCGACGGTACGTTCCTGATCGGTACCACCGTGGCACTCGACGTCGATCGTGATGACGGACATCTCTCTGTTCGTGGAGATGGTGATCCGGTACTCGTCGACCGATGCGTGACGCCGCATCAGGTTCTCGACGGCGGCCGGGTAGATGTTCACCCCCCGAACGACGACCATGTCGTCTGCCCTTCCAATGACACCTCCGGCGAACCGTGTGAACGTGCGTCCACAGGGACAGGGACTGTCGTCGACACGAACGATGTCACCTGTGCGGTAGCGCAGCACCGGGAACCCGATGCGGCCGAGGTTCGTGATCACGAGCTCACCTTGTTCGCCATGAGTGACGGGGTCGCCCGTCGTCGGGTCGACGATCTCTACGATGAACTCGCTGTCGATAGCGTGCGTGCCGCCGGGTTGGGCCTCACACTCGAAGCTGTGGGCTCCCACCTCGGATGCCCCGGCATGATCGTGGCACCTTGCACCCCAGGACGCTTCGATCCGCGCCTTTGTGGCAGGGACGTTGGCGCCCGGCTCCCCGGCGTGCACCGTGACCCGCATCGGGATGCGCGACAGGTCGAAGCCCTCCTCGCGCGCCACTTCGACCAGTCTCAGGGCGTACGTCGGTGTGCAACACATCGCTGTGACCCCGAGGTCGGCCATGAGATTGAGTCTCTGGGCCGACGTGCGGCCGCCGCCGGGGATCATCAACGCTCCGACGCGCTTCGCCCCTCCGAGGGCGGCCCAGAAACCGATGAACGGGCCGAACGAGAACGGAACGATGAGACGGTCCTTCGAAGTTATCCCCGCTCCGGCGAGTACGAAACCCCAGCAGCGACCCCACCAATCCCAGCTCTCCGTGGTATCGAAGACACGAAGTGGAGTCCCCGTGGTTCCCGAGGTCTGGTGGATCCGTGTGTAGGCGCTCTCGGGGAACGTGCAGTTCGCACTGAGGAGCCCGTTTGCCTGTGCCTCGAGGAGCTCGCCCTTCGTGGTGAAGGGCAGCGCCGCCAGGTCATCGAGCGTACGGATGTCGTGAGGTGACGCCCCTGCGCTGTCCAGCTTGCCGGTTACGAATCGGTTCCTTCCGTATGTCTGGCTCACGACGGCAGCGAGCTTCCTCTCCTGAACCGCACGAAGCTGCTCACGGGGCATGGTCTCGACCTCACGGTCGAAGAAAGAGATGTCCATGTTGGCAGTTTGGCTCAGCGACGCCGTCAGGCGCAAACGAGGAGTGGGTTCACAGATGACAGTTCACAGTTCGAAGGCGTGCTATTCGCCGCTTCCTCTGACTGTCGGCTGTGAACTGTGAACTTCCTGTTCATCCCCTCAGCTTGAAGCGTTGGATCTTGCCGGTGGCGGTCTTGGGGAGATCGTCGACGAAGGCGATCCAGCGGGGGTATTTGTAGGGGGCGAGCCCCTCCTTGCAGAGTGTGCGCAACTCTGTCTCGAGATCGTCGCTCGCGGCATCTGGCTCGGTGAGAACGACGAACGCCTCGGGCTTCACCAGACCAGCGTCGTCCTTCCTACCGACCACTGCTGCTTCGAGGACGAGTGGATGCTCCATCAGCTTCGCTTCGATCTCGAACGGGGAGGCCCAGATCCCGCCGACCTTGAGCATGTCGTCGCTCCGACCCTGGTAATAGAGGTAGCCATCTTCGTCCTGGAGGTAGGTGTCTCCCGTGTCGAGCCAGTCGTCGCCGAGCATCGTTGTCTCCGTCTTGTACGGATTGTTCCAATATGCCCTCGCCGCAGAGTTGCCACGATCGAGGAGGCGCCCCGCCACGCCGGTGGGGACCTCGTTGCCGTCCTCGTCGATGATCCTGGCCTCATATCCCGGCACCGATTTTCCTGTCGAACCCGGGCGGATGTCACCCGGCAGGTTCGAGATGAAGATGTGCAACAGCTCTGTCGAACCGATTCCGTCGAGAATGTCGAGGCCGGTGCGCTCCTTCCAGCGATGGAGGATGTCGGGAGGCAACGCCTCACCAGCCGATACACAGAGCCGAACGGACGACATGTCGGGAGCGAGTTCGTCGAACGCTGCCAGCTGTGCCGCGTAGAGAGTCGGGACACCGAAGTAGAGCGTTGGGTGGAATCTGCGCACGACATCGAACGTGGTGTCCGGCGTTGGCCGCCCATCGAAGAGCACCGCGGTGCCTCCCACCCACAGGGGGAACGTCATGGCGTTCCCAAGACCGTACGCAAAGAACAGCTTGGCTGCGGAGAAGAAGACGTCATCGTCTCTGGCGCCGAGCGTCTCGACGCCGTACCGCTGGGAGGTGACGACCATGTCGCGGTGGCGGTGGATGGCACCCTTAGGATCCCCGGTCGAGCCGGAGGAGTAGAGCCAGAAGCAGTCGTCGAGTGCAGTCGTCGATGCCGCCTCGAGTTCAGCGTCGGCCTGCTCGATCATCGTGCGCAACGTCGTTCCATCGCCCTCCGTGCGGATCCGGTGGGCAGGGCCCGGGTCGATGGCGCCGAGAGCAGGAAGGACCGCTTCGTCGTACTCGGGTGACCAGATGATCGTGGAAGCTTCCGAGTTGGCGAACATGAACTTGTAGTCCTTGGCGACCAGCAAAGTGTTGAGCGGGACCGGGATGAACCCGGCCTTGATCGCTCCCCAGAACACGTAGAAGAACGACGGGTCGTCCTTCATCACCATCAGGACACGGTCCCCCTTCGAGAGGCCGAGGTCGCCGAGCGCGTTCCCTGCCCTGTTCACGCGGTCGAGCAGTTCCCCGTAGGTGACCTGCTCACCCTGGTTCGTCCGTATGGCGACCTTGTCTGCGCGCCCTTCGGTGACGTTCCTGTCGATGAACTGCACGGCAACGTTGAAGGTCGGGGCGAAGGTCAGTTCCTCCGCCGTAACGGTCACGGTGTGGTCCTTCACGGCCCCTCCTTTCGTTCGCCCTGCACGCAGGGGTACCAATCGCTATCGTAGCGCCACGGTCGACGGGGATCGTGTTCGACGAATTGGAGGACCGCATGGATCCGAAGGCAGCCAATGGAAAACGAACCGACAACGAGACAACGAAGCGGTTGATTCTTCCCACCAGCGTCACGCGGCGTACGTTCATCCGCTCGACGGGCCTTGTAGCAGGGGCCGTCGCTGCAGGACCGTTGCTTTCAGCGTGCGGCGCCATAGGCGGTGGTGGTGGTGGCGGCGAGCCTCTCAAGATCGGCCTCCTGCTCCCGTACTCCGATATCTACGCGGTCCTCGGCGAGTCGATCACCGAGTCGATGAAGATGTACTTCGAGAACAATGGCAACGAGGCCGGCGGGCGAACTATCGAGATCATCCAGGAGGACACACAACTCAAGCCCGACGTGGCTCTCGAGAAAGCCCGAAAGCTCGTCGAGCAGGATGAAGTCGACCTCGTCGCCGGCATCGTGAGCTCCGGTGTCGCCGTTGGGTTGCGGGACTACTTCCACGAGAACAAGAAGCTCCTGCTGATCGCCAACGCAGGCGCGAACGTGCTGACCCGGGCCAAGAAGAGCCCGTACATCTTCAGGACGTCGTTCAGTAACTGGCAGCCGAACTGGCCGCTCGGGAACTGGGCGTACGACAACGTCGCACAGAAGGTGTTCGTGACGGCCCCCGACTACGGGGCAGGACACGACATGGTCAGTGCGTTCCTCAACTCTTTCGAGGGCAAGGGTGGCCAACTCGTGGCCGAGCCACAGTTCACGCCGTTCCCACAGATGGGAGATCCTGCACCGTTCATCACCGAGATCCAGCAAGCGAACCCCGACATGGTCTACACGTTCTACTCGGGAGGAGCGGCCGTCACGTTCGTCAAGGCGTACGGCGAGTTCGGTCTCACGGGACAGATTCCCCTCGTGGCAGCGGGGTTCACCGTTGAAGAAGACGTCCTCCCCGCACAGGGTGATGCCGCCCTCGGCACGGTCAGTGGGCTCCACTGGGCACTGCAGCTCGAGAACTCGACGAACATGACCTTCACCGCTGCCTACAAGGAGCGCACCGGAAAGGATGCGAACGTGTTCGCGATGCAGGGCTACGACACGGCTCGGGTCATCGTCGACAGCATCAACGCTGTCGAAGGGAACACGACGGACCTCGACCCGCTCATCGATGCGATCGCCGGTGTGAGTTTCGACAGTCCGAGGGGCACGTTCAAGTTCGATGAGACCACCCACAACGTCGTCAACCCTGTCTACATCAGGCGGGTAGAGGAAGTCGATGGGGCCCTTCACAACGTCATCATCGACGAGCTCGGCGACTACGTCGATCCCGGCGACGACTCCAAGGGTTGATCCCGGACACACAGCCAACCGAGATGTGGGGCCGGGTCACCGGCCCCACGGCGTGAGGTACTTCGTTGGAACAGCTTCTACCCCAGTTGGTGAACGGCCTCGTGCTCGGGCTGCTGCTGTTCCTCATCGCTGCCGGGTTCTCGTTGATCTTCGGCCTGATGAATGTCGTGAACCTTGCCCACGGCTCGTTCCTGCTCTTCGGCGCGTATATCGGGCTGATCGTGATCAGGGCAACGGGGAACTTCTGGCTCGCGTTGATCGTGGCCCCGATCGTTACCGGGGCTCTCGGACTCGTCGTCGAGGTGACGCTGCTGCGCAAGACCTACCAGCGAGGCCACCTTATCCAGGTGCTGCTGACGCTGGGCCTCGCTCTCATTGCAGCGGACCTCATGAGGTGGACGTTCGGGGCGTACGTCGAGTCCATCGATGCGCCGGCTCTCCTCGCCGGCCTTGCCTCCGTCTTCGGACAGTTCGAGATCCCCGTGTACCGGCTCGCCATCATCGTCTTTGGACTGATCATGGCTGCTGGAATGTGGCTCGTTCTCGAACGGACGCGTCTTGGTGCGATCGTGCGCGCCGGAGTTCAAGATGGCGAGATGGTCGGAGCGCTCGGTATCAACATCGAGCGGGTCGTGGCCGGAGTGTTCGTATTCGGAACCGCTCTGGCAGGCGTGTCGGGAGTTCTCGCTGCTCCCGTCCTGAGCATCTACCCCGGGTTGGACTTCGAGTTCCTCATCCTTGCAATGGTGGTGGTCGTCGTCGGTGGCATGGGCAGCCTCAAGGGAGCGTTCTGGGGGGCGCTGCTCGTCGGTATGACGGACGTTCTCGGCAAGGCATACTTCCCTGAGTTCTCGCTATTCGCGATTTTCCTCATCATGGCCGTCGTACTCCTTGTTCGACCTCAAGGCCTCTTCGGGATCAGGGAGGTCGCGTGACGTCGGGAACGGTTGTCGGCACCACTGAACGCCCCCGCTGGCTGGTTCCCGCGGTTGGCGTTGCTCTGATCCTGGTGCCGTTCGTCGTTGGCACGTTCGAAGTGAGCCTTGCAACCACAGCAGTGATCTTCGCCGTGTTCGCCATGAGCCTCGACATCCTCGTCGGCTACACGGGACTCATCTCGCTCGGGCACGCAGCGTTCTTCGGTTTCGGCGGCTACGTTGCCGCCTACACATCGATCAACCTCACGGGGAACCTCCTCGTGGTCATGCCCATCGTGCTTGTCACCACAGCCCTGCTCGCCGTCGTGCTCGGCTTTCTCTCGCTGCGCACGACAGGGATCTACTTCCTCATGATCACTCTCGCGTTCGGTCAGATGCTCTTCGGCCTCGCCGTGAAGTGGACTCCGGTGACCGGCGGTTCGGACGGGTTGGCCGGTGTCCCTGCAGCGTTCATAGGCGTGGGTCCATTTGAGTTCCTGTTCGCTGGGAGGGTGCCGTTCTACTACCTCGTCGTCGCGGCATTCTTCGTCCTGTGGTGGTTCCTCGCCAGGGTGGTTGGAAGCCCGTTCGGGCATGCGCTCGTCGGGATCAAGGACAATGAGGAACGTCTCGCCTCCCTCGGGTACAACACCTGGAGATACAAGATGGCGGCGTATGTCCTTGCCGGGAGCGTCGCTGGCCTCGCCGGTGCACTGTTCGTCTTTTTCAACCGCCATGCCGCACCAGAGAACCTGTTCTGGGTCGTATCGGGTGAGGTGCTCCTGATGGTGATCATCGGAGGTGCGGGAACGCTTTACGGCCCGGCGCTGGGAGCGGTCCTGGTGCGGCTGTTCGGCTCGTACGTCTCGAGTTATACGGACCGCTGGCAAACCCTTCTCGGGTTGCTGTTCGTCGGGTTCGTCCTGTTTGCACCGGGAGGCATCGTCGGCCTCATTCGTCGTTGGAGGAAACGTGGACGCTCTCCGGGTTGAGAACCTCACTCGTCGCTTCGGCGGTGTCGTCGCCGTCCACCAGGTGAACCTGGTCGTAGCTCCCGGCGAGCGCCGCGCGATCATCGGACCGAACGGTGCCGGAAAGACGACGTTCTTCAACCTCATCGCGGGGCGTCTCTCACCCACCGAAGGGAGGATCATCTACCGGGGCCAGGACATCACCGGGTTGCCACCACATCGAAGGGCAAGACTCGGGATGGGTCGCACCTTCCAGCGCACGAACCTCTTTCCGTCGTTGAGTGTCCGTGAGAACATCCGTCTCGGTGTTCTCGCCCAGACCGAGCATGCACCCAACTTCATCACACCCGTTGAGCACTTCCCCGAGATCGAGGCCCGTGTCGACGAGCTCCTCGAGAGGTTCAGCCTTGGGGAGCGTGCCAACACAGAGGTCCACGAGTTGTCCTACGGCGAACAGAGGCAACTCGAGATAGCGGTTGCCGTCGTGGGCGACCCTGCGCTGCTTCTCCTCGACGAGCCAACCGCGGGCATGTCCCCGGCAGAGACGTCGTCCATCACGGGCATCATCGAGAGCCTCCCACGAGAAGTCACCCTGCTCGTAATCGAACACGACATGGATGTCGTATTCACTCTGGCTGATCGGATCACCGTCCTTCACCATGGAGAGGTCATCGCCGATGGCACCCCTCCCGAGGTCAGGGACGATCCGAAGGTCATCGAGGTGTACTTTGGAGGTGCAGGCTGATGTTGCATGTGCAGGACGTTCAGGCCTACTACGGGGACAGTCACATCCTCCAGGGCGTGGACCTCGATGTCGGTGAGGGGGAGGTCGTCGCCCTCCTCGGTCGCAACGGCATGGGAAAGACGACCACGATCTCGGCCATCATGGGTCTCGTCCCCCCGCGGAGTGGGTCGATTCGCTTCAACGACGAAGAACTCGTCGGTCGCCCTCCGTTCGAGATCGCGAACCTCGGAATCGGCCTCGTACCGCAGGGTCGCCGGCTGTTCCCCGAACTCAGCGTCCGTGAGAACCTGACGCTCGCCTCGCGACCCGGACGCAACGGAGGGAGATGGACGTTGGAACGGATCCACGACCTGTTCCCCATCCTCGACCAGCGAGGCGATGTGCTTGCAGGGCGCCTCAGCGGGGGTGAGCAGCAGATGGCCGCTATTGCGCGAGCACTCCTCACGAACCCCCGTCTTGTCCTGCTCGACGAGCCGTCTGAGGGGCTTGCCCCGCTCATCGTGGAAGAGATCGGGCGCGTGATCGCTGAGCTCAGGACCGAGGGCTTGTCGATCCTTCTCGTCGAACAGCACATTCCCATGGCCACAGGCGTCGCAGATCGGGTGTACATCATGTCGAAGGGCACGATGGCGTACGAGGGGACACCTGGTGAACTGCTTGCAGACGACGAGGCGAGAGCCAAGCATCTCGGCGTATGACGCCGCCATACATGGTGTTGGCGCCTCACCTGGACCCCTATCCCCCTGGTACGATCGCCCCATGAACGTAGACTTTCGCACCCAACCGGATCGCTACAGGCACTGGCATCTCACCGTCGTCGGGGAGGTCGCCCGCCTCGGCATGGACGTCGATGAGGCTGGTGGTCTCGGCCCCTGGGAACTGAAGATGAACTCGTACGACCTCGGCGTCGACATCGAGCTCTACGACGCCGTCCAACGGCTCCGGTTCGAGCACCCGGAGGTCAAGGTCGTCGCGATCGAGTCCCTCAAAGAACGCATCTTCTGTGCGGGGGCGAACATCAAGATGCTCGGTTGCTCCACCCATCCCGAGAAGGTCAACTTCTGTAAGTTCACCAATGAAACGCGCAACGGGATCGAGGACGCGAGCGATAACTCGGGTCAGCGCTATCTCGCAGCGATCAACGGAAGCGCCGCCGGCGGCGGATACGAACTGGCGCTCGCGGCGGACCACATCATCCTCGTCGACGACGGAACCGCATCGGTGGCCCTTCCCGAGGTACCGCTCCTCGCCGTGCTCCCCGGCACGGGTGGTCTCACCCGTCTCATCGACAAACGATTCGTTCGGCGTGACCTCGCCGACGTGTTCTCGACCGTCGAGGAGGGGATCAAGGGCCGCAAAGCGGTCGAGTGGCGTCTCGTCGATGAGACCATCCCCACATCCCGATTCGCCACCGGCGTCGACACCCGTTTGGCGGAGATGGCCAAGACGAGCGATCGGCCCTCGGATGGTCCGGGGATCGAACTCACCCCACTCGAGCGAGAGATCACCGACACGACGATCACGTACCCATCGCTCGAGATCGAACTCGACCGTGGCCTCGGGACAGCGACGATCGTCATCCACGGGCCGGCGGAACCACCACCCGAAACGGGAGACGAGACCGTGGGGCTCGGAGTAGCGTTCTGGCCGCTGGAAGTGATTCGTTCGCTCGACGATGCGATCCTGCATCTACGAACCAACGAGCGTGAGATCGGCACCTGGCTACTCAAGGCGGAGGGCAACCCGGAGATCGTGGCTTCTCACGATGCATTCCTTCTCGAGAACATGGGGCACTGGGCCGTACGCGAGATCGTCCTGTACATCAAGCGAACGCTGCGCCGCCTGGACCAGACTTCCCGGACGACCTTCACCTTGATCGAGCCGGGGAGCTGTTTCGTCGGGTGGCTCGCTGAGGTCGCCTTCGCAGCCGACCGAAGCTACATGCTCGAGGGCACCTTCGAAGGGTCGGACCTTGCCGAGCCGACACTCCGGCTCACCGGGATGAACTTCGGGCCCCTGACGATGGACAACCATCTCACGCGGCTCGCCACCCGCTTCTGGGGGAGGGACGATGCCGTAGCCCGCGCTGGATCGCTGCTCGGCGAGTACCTCGACGCCGCCGAAGCGTTCGACGCCGAGCTCGTCACGTTCGCGTACGACGACATCGACTGGGAAGATGAGCTTCGGCTCGCCATCGAGGAGCGGTCGTCGTTCTCTCCCGACGCCCTCACCGGGATGGAGGCGAACCTCCGCTTCCCCGGGCCCGAGACCATGGAGACCAAGATCTTCGGCAGGCTCACTGCGTGGCAGAACTGGATATTCACCCGTCCGAACGCGTCTGGAGCCGATGGTGCCCTCCAGCGGTACGGCACCGGGCGTCGTCCCGATTTCAACCGCAAACGGACCTGAGGAGAGACACCGATGACCACCGACTCTGTGGACTACTCGACACTGATGCCCAACAACGTCGGCCTTGCAGACGACCAGAAGCTACTGCGAGCTCTCGAGAGGTGGTACCCGAAGTACCTCGAGTGGTGGGTCGACATG
>VAPL010053945.1_pt1 | contig 32161 bp, 22 predicted proteins | sample 3395061 | NCBI WGS metagenome assembly VAPL01 (sample SAMN08290444, study PRJNA428436) | hydrothermal vent metagenome | isolation source: Deep-sea hydrothermal vent chimney 2 | place: Pacific Ocean: Juan De Fuca Ridge | depth 2182 m m | reverse complement strand
TTACTTTAACTATTTTACTTTGAGCTTGCTTCCTTTTTTTCCTTCAGCTTCGAGCTTGTTTCCTTTTCCCTTTCAGCTTTTTCCTTTTTTACTTTCAGCTTGTTTCCTTTTTCCTTTATTGTAATTATTAAATTTATCTCTTTACATCCCAATATCCTGTCTTATCACTTCCTACTCGTTTAAGGATACCCAATTCACGCAGTTTCCTGATATCGCGTTTGATAGTCTCTACACTAACATACAATGCATCGGCTAACTGCTCTCTGGTACTAAATTTATTAAGCTCCAACATTTGTATAATTCTGGTCATCCGCTCAGTTACAGGGTCAGTTACAGGGTCAGTTACAGGGTCAGTTACAGGGTCAGTTGCATCAGGAATCTTGCTTTCTATTTTTTGTTGTTTGTATGATATTTCGACAAAATATCCTCCACTATTCTCCATGAAATCAAACTTCATGGTAGGATATCTGGCAATTTGCTCCCTCACTCTACGATATCCACTACCGTATTTTTCTATTTCCCTTGTTAGGTAAAAGGCTTCGGCTATAAGCTTATTTCTTGTTTGAGCCTGATAGTTATCGGTTTTTAAGTCCTCTATTGTAAGCCCTCCATATAGTTTTCCGGGATTGAATATGCTAATAGAATTATCAAAAATTTTAATCTGAATATCTGTAGGGCTTGTATAATCTCGGTGAACGATTGCGTTCACAACCAACTCACGAAGGGCTGGCAATGGATATTCAAAAATTTCGTTTCTACGTGTACTTTCTCCAGTAATCTCAAAAGCTACTTTTATTTGAGAAATGATAAACTGCATAGTCTCTTCCAACACTTCAAATAGCCCTCCCCTAATCATTTTATCGGCAACAATCAAGGTTGAGGTCTTAAAACGACCTACATGAACATTATACAACAAATCTTCTTTTGAAAAGAGAAGCATAGCTGCGTTTGTTGGTTTATCTCTTTTTATAAGCCGTAGCTTAGCCAGACATTCAGGAAGAGTACCCTCGAGGGAGAACCTTTTATTTTCATTAACTCGCTTTATAAAGCCTTCCACACTTCGCATGTCAATGTCTGTCAATTGAGCTTCCTGCCAGCAATAACTATCCCACGACGTTTGTAAAGAAGCGGTGTACAAGTCGCTAATTTCCGTTAATGAAAGTAAGTGGTTGGCATTTTGCTTCCTACTGTAGTATCTTCCTTTAAATGAGGTAGGTTTGAGTGGGAATTCCTTTATCTCCATTGCGACAACGATTTTACCTTCCAATTGAAGAATTTCAATATCAGGAATTATAGAAGGTTCGGTATGTTGCTTAATTTCATTTATCCATTTTTGTACACTTTCTTCGCCAATTGATACACCAACAATTTCTTTTTTATCAGAAATTCCAAGTAATATTTTGCCTCCTTTGGTATTGGCAAATCCAACAACTGTTTCAATAACCGACTTATTAAATGAAGATTTGAACTCTAAAGATTCTCCTTCCCCTTTAGATAAAATATGTAATAGTTGTTCCTTATTCACTTAATCTGATGGCCCTACTTTTAATCTACTTATTAATAAATTTTACTTTTCAATATAAACAACACCAAAAATTCTCTATTCAATGTTTGATTCAATAATCGTCCCTCTCTGGAAGAATAGGTAAAACCCAGTACCCAACTCAATCAGCGCACCTATCCGGCCCGTGCATGGTTATTTTGCCTTTGTCAGGTTTTATAAGACCATTGAGCATTTTTAGTAGGGTGGTTTTGGCAAATCTCCATCTTTGAGCTTTTTTGCTTTCAGCTATTTTGTTTGTTTCCTTTTTCCTTTCAGCTTGTTTCCTTTTTCCCTTTGAGCTAATAATTAGAAATATAGTACCCGCCCATTTTGGGGCTACCTTTAAAATAAATTTTTGCCTGCCCTTTTAACTTACTCAGCCATCTTTCCATGGTTTTTGGGTGGACGTTGAGTGCTTTTGCAATTTGTGGCGTACGCATACCCGGCTTTTTAGTAATATAATCGATAACAATATTTACTCCCTCATTTACTCCCTCATTTACTTCCTCATTTACTCCCTCATTTACTCCCTCATGATTTCGTTTTTTATAAACTGTAATAAAAGCTCCTGTCTCTTCTTTCCATTCTGGCAAAGGATTATTATTTAATTTACAAGAACTGGCTATTCTTTGGAATCCACTTCCCCAGTTTTCAATTATCCCTGCTTTGTAAAATATCTCGGCAATCTTTTTGTTCCTGGGTATTGATCTTGTCGTATCAGGCAAATTGGCTATACGCAATTCTTTTGGAAGCAGGCCTGGGCTCCAAATCTCAAGGCTATGATCGTATATCCTAATCTGGATATTTCCCGAATCTTGATAGTCGCGATGCACTATCGCATTATTGATACTTTCCCTCAATGCCTCTATCGGATAGTCCCATAATTCTTTGCGCTTTGATTGACCATCCAATACTACTTCCATATTAATCTGACGTTTGATGTAATCAAGAAGATCAACAGATTGTTTCAATAAAGAAGAAATAAAATCTTTCATGTCCAAGACCTTTGACATATCGCTCCCTTTGAAAAGACCTGCCTTGGCGCACGCATTGTGCAAGCTTAAATCATCTTTGACAAAGCATAGATATTCTCCTTTGAGTATTATATCTGAAGTTTTATAACCAATATCATTTATTAGATCAATGTCAATACTATTACTATCGTCACCTTCATATTTCATTTGGTCATAGTCTGGCCTTTCATACCTCAAAGCCAAACTCCTGATTTCATTTGCTGACATGATGAGATTGGATTTCCCAACCCTTGAATATGCTCTATGAAATGCAAATACCGGTTTAAAATCAGAAGGGTGGACTTCAATTTCTACAATTTCTCCCAAGGCAAAACTTTTTACGTCAATTGCCGGGTACAAAATAGGGTCGGTATTCATTTGCAGTTTGTTCACAAAATCTTCTATCGTCCTTTTGCCAATTTGTAGATTAGCAGTAGAACCATCATCACGTAATCCAACAATTACTTTACCACCATTCTTATTTGCAAAAGCTGAGAGCGATATTACTATTTCCTTCCACATCCCAAATGATGCTTTAAATTCAATATTTTCTGATTCGTTGTTCATAAGGAGATGTAACTTCAACTGAAGTCCTTCTTTTTTCCTAATTCCGTTTATTAACCATTTGTTGTTCAAAATTAAAAGCTGAAAGGAAAAGAGCTGAAAGCTGGAAGGGAATGTAGTTTCAACTGAATTCCTTCTTTTCCTTTGAACTTTCAGCTATTTATTTTTCTTCCCTTTGAGCTCTTTTCCTTTCAGTTTCAAGCTTTTTCCGTTACTATTTTATCTCTATTGAATTTATTAAACCCTTTAACATTTTTGCTATTTCGAAAGCCTGAAATTCCATTTCATCCAACTGATCTTTAGCGATCCAATTTCGCAATTGAAAAAGATTGAGCAGGGTAACTGTCTCGTACAATGATCCCCTTGCAATGTATAAATACTGTCGAAACTCTTTTTTCGAAAATCGTCCTTTCCCTTCTGCTATGTTTTGTGCAACAGATGCCGATGAAGATTCAATCTGCTCAATTAATCTAAAATGCTTTCGATCTGTATTCAGGTTTTCTGTCAAATCTATAACATCATCTGCAAAATGAAGGGCCTTTTGCCATACCTTTAATTCTTTAAATGCAAAATTGTTTGTCATTTTGGGGTGTGGTTTTGGGAAATCTCCTTCTTTGAGCTGTCGTCTTTAATTTATTATTGTTTCATCTTTAAGAGCTGAAAGCCTGACTACCGCAGGCAGGCTGGAAGGAGATGTAGTTTCAACTGAATTCCTTCTTTTCCTACTTTTGCTTGTTTCCTTTGAGCTTTGAGCTTTTTCTCGTTGAGCTTTCTTCCTTTGAGCTGTCTTTTTTCTCAACTCCCAATACGCTCGATGATCATGGGCATAGATATTCGAAATATCATGAGTGCAAAAAAGAATAGAAAAGCAAAGACAACGGTGTATATTAAAAAGCTATCCAGATTCACAACCGATTGAGAGGTAAACCAGTTTCTTGTTTCTACCAATAGAGTGGCCATTGGATTAACTCTCATAATCAACTCCACCATTCCTTCTTTTGGCGGCGGATAGATCACTGGAGTTAGGTACATAAGAAAAGGTAAAGCAATCCCCAGTCCCTTTTGGACATCTTTATATAGCATCCCCAATGGGGTCAATATTAGTCCAATAGAAAAACCACAAATGATAATACTGGCGATACCGGGTAATACCCAAATCACAGAAAGTGAAATCGTTTGCTTAAAGGCTATAAAAATAATTGCCAGTAAAAATATTTTGATAATTACGTTGAAGAATACCTCATAAATACCAGACAGCAACAATCCCTCACGCGGAATATTGATTTTGATGAGCATGGCTTTATTTTTATTGATGGAACCCAAGGGAGCCATAATTGATTCTGTAAATATTTTCCACAACATGGTACCTACCAGTACAAATACAGGGTATGGAATGGCGGTTTCTCCAAAACTCATCACGTTATTGCCTCTTAAAAATATCCATAGAGCTGCCGTAACCAAAGGAGGTAAAATTGCCCATGCTATACCCAAAACCGATTGTCGGTACATGGCTTTAATGTTTCTTTTAAATAGTCGATAACCCAATTCATGGGCTTCTGGTAAATCAGTAAAAATATCTCTGAAATGGCTGATCACTGATCTATCAGTGGTGTCGGCACTGTAGATTGTTACTTTTTGATGTTGATTCAAACTAATATTTTTTTGATTTTATAAATTGGTTGTGTCGGGGTAAATAGCAATACCAAAATATTCGATAAGCTTTTTCAATTCTTCACTATCTATCGAATATCATTTGTAATGATTCAATATACTAATCTCTCTGAAAAATTAAATTGTTGTTATTACCTAGATAGTGCTATAATAAAAGCTAGAAGGCCTGTAATCGCACCGATCCACCCAAGTGTTTTGCTGATATTTGGAATAGTATATGTTTGAGATGTTCTGGCATCTAAAGCCGGAACAACGATGACATCATTACGCTGGATAAAATAATTTTCGGAATTTAATGTTTTTTCATCCAGTAAATTCATATATAATATTTTCGCTACCCCGTTTTCATTTCGAATAATTTTCACATTGGCTCGATCAGCAAATTCGCCAATATCTCCCGCCAAAGACAACGCATCGAATATCGTAATGGTTGGATCAAAGGTTGTGAACCTCCCTTCATTGTTGACTTCACCAACAACGGTAAAATGATAATTAAGTAACTGGATGCGAACCATTGGTGCTTCGTAATATCCTTTTAAGGCTTCCTTGAGTAGAAGTTCTGCTTCCGGAATGGTCAAGCCCGATAATTTCAGAACACCAATTTCCGGTAATTCCAATTTGCCATTTGCATCGAGTGTGAATCCCGTATTCTGCCTATCCAATATCAATGAAGAGATTACTCCATCTCCAGAGTTCAAATTAATTCTATTATTAAGGTTGGAGTTTCTGCCCGTGCCATCTTGATCTATTGATCGATTATACTGATCTAATTTCCTTATCAGTCCCAGATCAGTTTCGTATTTCTTAATAAAATTGTATTTACTTTCTGTAACACTTGCCACCCTCAGCGATATGATGTCATTGGGTTTTAGATAAAATATTTTTTGCTTAATGATATAACTTCGCAAAACGGTATCTATTGGATTATCTCCTTTGATATCATCGCCGTACTGGAGATAAGTCAACCTTTTTGTAGGTACGCAACTACTCATCCAATATAGTATAACTACTAACGCCAAGAATCCTTTTACCAACTTGATATTCATATTTATTTATTCAATGAGCTATGATTTAGTTGACTTTTTCCAGAATGGGCTTTTCTTAGGTTCATCGTCATAATAGCCATATCCATAAGCACTTCCATAGCCATAGCTGTTGCCATAATAAGCTCCGTAATCAAATTTTGTATAGTTCACATCGTTCATGATGATGCCCAATTGCTTAAACTTTCCTGAATGGTACATCTCTGTGATTGCGTCCAAAGATTTTTTATAAGTAACATTTTGTCTTACCACAATCAGCGGAATCGAGGAATGCTTGACAAGCTCTACCGTATCGGAGACCAAGCCAATAGGTGGGGTATCAAATATGATGATTTCGTAATGTTTCTTAATGAATGTTACCATTTCCGACATTCTGGAAGATGTCAATAGTTCAGCAGGATTTGGGGGAACATGCCCTCCGGGAATTATGTCCAGTCCTTCCTTTTTGCTGGCGTAAATAACATCTTTTAGCTCATCTTGTCCGGAAAGGTAGTTACTCAGTCCATGAGATCGCTCCATACCAAAGTTTTTTGATAACGCAGGTCTGCGCATATCCGCACCAACAAGCACGGTTTTTTTACCCATGTTGGCATAGGTATAAGCCACATTTATCGAGCAGAATGTTTTCCCTTCGCCACTGATAGATGATGTTAACAGTATAACTTTTGCATCCTCATTATCGGGATTCATATACTCTAGGTTGGCTCTGATTACCCGAAAAGATTCAGATATTTGCGATTTAGGATGATCGTTCACCACGAGATTGGTCTTTCCGACATAATGACCCACAGTACCAATTATTGGGATATCTGTATGCTTTTTGAGATCCTCCTTGCTCACTATTTTGGGATTGATAAGGTCAAAAAGAAAAATAAACCCAATAGGGAAACCTAAGCCAAGAAAAATAGCAATGATATATATTTTATTAATATTGGGTGAAATCGGAATTTTACTATAGTAGGGTTCGGTTACCATTTGATAATCGGAAGTGGCAGAGGCCATGGAGATATAAGCATCTGTCTTTCTTGCCAATAACTGGTTATGTAGGTTTTCATATAATGATTTCATCCTTTCCTTATTTGTAAATTCCCGGTATTCTACTTGTAAATCTCCTACCGATTGAATATAAAATTCTGACTGAAGCTTTATCTCCTTCATTCTTACTTCATTCAGTTCTTTTAGGTTCTTTACACTTTCATAAATGTTTTCTTCTAATAACTCATATTTTTCATTTCGCCGGATAACGAGTGGGTTTTTGTCGTTAAACTCGTTTTTATTAAGTTGATCCTGCCATCTAATTTCCATATAATTTCTTACCAACTCCCCCAAAGGTGGCACCTCAATCCCAATTAAATTTGGGGCAAATATCGATTCCTCTTTATTTTGTTTTATATAGTCTTCTATGTAGTTGTAATAACTGTCCTCCAACAGCAATTTTGATTTTTGCTCATCAAGGCTATTTAGTTTGCCAATAATCAATGTAGACTCACTTATTTTTTCTCGGTTTGTCAATCGGAAATCGTCAATTTCCCCTTCAAAATTCAACAAGGTATCTGTGATGTCACCCATGTATCTATCAATGAAATTGATGGTATTTACCAGGTATTCATTTTTCTCTTCTAAACCCAGGTCAATCACAACCTGAAGATAAGTTGATAAAAAATCGAAATCCTTTTCTGGAATCTCGGTATTAACAGAGGCTGTTAAAATAGCCGAATTTTTATAAGCCCAATGCAAATTTAATTTACTGCGATATGCACTCATCAAAGTCCGCGGATGATGAATGATAAAATAATAACTGTATTCAGCATTAATGCCATTCCCATTGGCATGGCTTATATTGAAATTCCAACCTCCAAGTGATTGATCTGCATTAAATAAAAATGTTTTGTCCTTAAACCGTCGATTAATATGTTCTTCAGTCGAGCTAAGCATATATGAATGCTCATTGACTTTTTGTAAATAAATTTCCTGGTTGTAGGGAACACTCTTTGAACTATCGATGGTGGTAACTTTGTATGGGCAAGTTTTATAAAGCTCAGTTGTTTTTAGCCTTCCTTCTACAAAATAGGAAACATCAAAACCCAGGCGATTAATTGTTTCATTTATTCTATTTTCAGATTTCAGCAATGGAATCTGCTGATTTACTTCGATGCGATCATTAAATCCGCCTACGTCACTGAGCGTTGGTAAAACACTGGCTCCACGACTGTCAAATTTTCGCGATATAAAACTCGCCTTAACCACATATACCGGATCCTGATAACGGATAAATAAAAATGCGGAAATTATAGCAATGATCAGCGCAAGAACAATCCAATACCACTTGCGCAGTATTTTAGCAAGGATAATCTTGATATCCTCTATACTATCTTTCTTTTCCCAGTTAATTTGCTCTGCCAATTAATTAATAGTTGTAGATGCTAAATTATAAATAAATAACCATTTAGAAAGGTCTCTGTACGTATGCTTAGTGTAAAAATATTGCTCATCAACATTTATGCTTTCTCATACTAAAAACTGATTTGTCAATTTGCGGCGGGTTATCAATAGGAAATTGATATGCACAAGATATCAAATACCAGGCAGCTTTTAATCGCTCTGAAACATCTTTATTTTGCCAATAAGATTTTTGAGTATCTGCCTCTTTAAAGAATTGAGCTTTAAAATATGTTTTATCTAATTTGTAGCCGGCCATAATTTAACCAACCTTATACTTAAAACTGACAGTACAACCCAATTTCTCCACCAGTACAATCAATTTCTTTTTATCCAGCTTGCTGACTTTCCCACTCATTCCTTTGAAAGGCCCTTCTTGTATTTTTACCAATTGGCCAATTTCAAATTCACCGCAATTGATACTGACTTCTTCGCCTTTTTCTGTAATCTTTCTTATGGCGTCTATTTCATTTTCACGAATTATAGCCGGTTTTCCAAGCCAATACACATAGTTTAATACTCCATGATCCATCAGCACCTGAGTCCGCTCTAAGTCCGTAACGCAGACAAATACGTATCCCGGAAACATGGGCAATTGCACTTTTTTCTTTCTATCACTCCATTGTTGTAAGGTTTTGATCAAAGGGCAAAAAACTTCAATTCCCGAATCTGATAATCTCTCTGCAACTTTCTTTTCACTCCTGGGTTTTGTATAAATAGCATACCAATTGTTCATGGTTGATGGTTAGGTCGGTTCTAATTATTTGCTTGACTATCTTAAAATATAAATAAAATCAAAGACATATTTCTATTACAAGTCAAAAGGTAGCACAAACAATACTACTTTTTTTCATGACTTCCATTTCCCCAAACTAACAGCAACTCATTTTCATTGTCAATAATTTTATCAAACTCATTTTCTGAATACACCAAAAATCGGATTTTTCTCTTAATTAATCTTTCTGTCTTATCGATCAACTGAATCAGGTATTGCTGGTCAATATCTCCAACCAATATTAAATCAATCAGCCCACTATCCATACCCTTGGAAATATCACCTGTTATGTAAACTGCCTTCAGGTTACCTAACTTTTTGGCAATCCAATCGACTACTACATCCAAGCCAAAGTATTTGCGAACAATGCTGTTGATCTCGCCATACAATGGATGGGACTGGTTTACAGAAAATACTTTCTTATTTCCCATAACCTCTGTCTTCAGCATATTGGCCTCTTCAAAACGATTGAGCTCGAGTCGAATGGCATTACTGGAATCTCCAAACTCCTGCTCCAAACCTCTCAAATAAGCCGAATTTCCAGGATTGAGGAAAAATTTCAACAATAATTTGATCCGGGTTTTGGAAGTGATAAGGGTGTTGATCACAATAGAATTGGGTGATGCAAAAACGAAAATATTCAGCTTCGCCACATCAGTCCCATTAATCAATTAATAGAATGAGTAATTAAATTACTCAAAGAAAGAAAAAACATGTTTTTATTACAAACATTTGATTAGAAATTTTATTGACTTTCACAAAATAAATATAGCTACCGGGCTTTCAATATACTTTTAGCTCCAATAAATTTTAAAAAAGGGTGCAATAAAATGACGTTTTATTACAATTACAAACCATCTTTTTGAGAGTTGATGATTTGCTACGGCAGGGCGTTTTTCATCAACACTTTTACCAACGCCATTTTGGATATCAAATATTTCCTTGACGTATCTTCCTGCTGGCAAAGCACCCTGGTTCGGCGAAGGTTTAGTTTGGTGTAAACCCGATCGTTAAATTCAAATATATCTCCTTCATCAAGGTCTGCCAATGTGATTTGCTCACCTTCCTGCTCATCGTATTTCCGTAACACATGTACCAATTTTGCATCGGCATAAGTTGAGGCCTTTGGTTTTCGCATATGCTTTTTCAGGGGCAACAATATCTCATTTGGAAAAATCAGATCAGTCAAAACAGGCTCAATCAATTCTTTGAAATATGATTGCCATTCTTTCCCATGAGGCTGGGGTTTTCTGCCAAATCGTTCGGTAGTAAGCAAATGGGCGACTTCGTGAATGTAGGTAATCAGAAATGAAAATGGATTTAGATCAAAATTGACACTTATGGAATGCGATCCATTTCTATGGTCATACCGATAGTCTCCAAGCTTGGAATTCCTTTTTTTGGAAACTTTAAAATTAAATGGAATATCTGTCCACAGGTCAAGACAATAATGCACTGCATTTTCAGGCACATGTGCAATCAGGATTTGATAAAGCTTTTCCTTGTCTTTGTCCACCAACTATTTTTCTCTAAAAACAAGTTTGATGGGCACGCCGTCAAATCCGTAATTTTCACGCATTCGATTTTCGAGATATCTCACATATGGGTTTTTGATATACTTTGGGAAGTTGCAGAAAAATGCAAATACAGGTGTCTTTGTTGGCAACTGTGTAATGTATTTTATCTTCACATGTTTGCCTTTATAAGCTGGTGGTTTAAATCGTCCAATTTCTTTAAGCATAATATTGTTCAAGGAAGAAGTTGTCACCTTCTTATTTCTATCATCATATACCGACATGGCAGTTTCGATAGCCTTAAAAACACGTTGCTTTGATATTACCGATGTGAATATAATGGGTATATAGTTCAAAGTGCCCAATTTTTCTTCGAGCTCCTTTTTAAATTTATCGGCCGTACTATGATCTTTTTCGATCAAATCCCATTTATTCACCATCAGCACAATGCCCTTGCGGTATTTTACGGCAAGATTAATGAGGCTCATATCCTGGGATTCCAAGCCACTTTGTGCATCTATCATCACAATGCAAATATCACTATTCTGTAGAGATCGGATAGATCGAATTACGGAATAAAACTCGATATCCTCTTTCACTTTGGCTTTTTTACGAACTCCGGCAGTGTCGATAAGTAGGAAGTCTTTGCCAAACATATTGTACCTTGTATTGATCGAATCTCTGGTTGTGCCGGCAATATCAGTAACAATACTTCGCTCCTGGCCAATGAGTACATTTACAAAAGAAGATTTTCCAACATTTGGTCGGCCCATGATGGCAATTTTTGGTAGGCCTTCATCTTTGTTTTCATCTTCATCCTGAAAGTGCTTCACCACTTCATCCAACAACTCCCCTGTCCCAGAGCCAGTTGCTGAAGATACTGGATAAACATCTCCAAAACCCAGCTCGTAAAATTCCACTGCATTTTGAGCCTTCTCGGTCGAATCTGCTTTATTTCCTACTACCACCACAGGCTTATTTACTGTTCGTACTATATTGGCAAAATCTTTATCAAGGTCCGTAAGCCCTGTGATACAATCTGCCATAAAGACAATTACTGTAGCTTCCTTTAAGGCCTGCATCACTTGATTTCTTATGGCTTCTTCAAAAACATCTTCTGAGCCATGGACATATCCTCCTGTATCAATTACGGTAAATCCCTTCCCAATCCACTCTGCAAATCCATAATGCCTATCGCGCGTAACGCCACTTTCATCATCCATTATTGCATCTCTGCTCTCTACCAATCGATTAAAAAGTGTCGATTTTCCCACATTTGGCCTTCCTACAATTGCAACAATATTTGCCATGCTATTAATTCAGTTTTTTATTTGACTGCAAAAATAGAAAGAAAAATTATCTATATGGGTTTGCTGGAATTATTTAGCCTGGATAATCCAGGAGATAATTGAAGAAACATGAAAAGAGTTGGTAACTTTTGAAAAAAAGAAATATTAAGGAGCACTATTGGTTTGAAATTCATCAAGGAAAAGTTGATCGATCTTCACAAAAAATCAATTTTCCTGACAAAAGCGCTTTATGGAAAAAGCTGCTTTTTTGTCGCCAAGCTCAACTGCTCTGTGCCAATCTTCACATGGATTAGCTTCCAGCTGACTCAACTGATATTTTGTATTTCCCAATACTCTAAAATAGTTGGAATTAGCAGGATCGAGCTCTGCGGCTATAGCCAAATCTTTTACTGCCGGAACATAATCGGTAGCTTTAGCCTGGCAACTTCCCCTGCTAAAATAGGCATTGGCATCATCCTCATTTAGTTCTATAACCTTGGTATAGTCTTTTGTTGCCTCATCAAATTTTTCCATCTGCTCCAGCAAAATGGCTCTGTTAAAATAATTACTAGGGTTTGTCGCATCCAATATTAAAGCCTTGTTCAAATCGTTCATGGCACGCTCATTATCTTCAAGATAAATATATGCTTCTGCCCGACTGGTGTAAATATCTACCTGCTCGCTATCCAGCTTCAAACTTGCTGTAAAATCATCTATTGCCAACTGGTAAGACGCTTGTTTCATATAGCAAAATCCTCTGTTTTTAAAACCATCTTTTAAATTTATTCCACCTGTGATGGCTTTTTCAAGATAGGTGATGGCATAGGGGCAATTGTCGGAATAGTAGTACGATTGACCAAGAAAATATTGCATGGCAGGTTTCAGTTCTTCGCGCTTTTCGAGATTTGTAAAATCTTCTATGGCTTTCATGTAATTTCCATTCTGATAGTAGCATGTCCCTCTATTTTCATACGCCTTGGTATATTCACTATCTTGCTCCAAAGCCAGATTGTAATCTGCAATTGCCTCATCGTATTGCTCCATAAGCTGTTTGGACTTTCCTCGATTATTATAAAGCAAATGACTCTCAACACCCAACGATACTGCTTTATCGTAATCTAAAATCGCCCCATTATAATCCTTAATTTTAAACTTGGAATTTGCCCTGTTAAAAAAAGCATCTGCATGTTCGGGTTGGATATTGATGGCACTGTTAAACCTTTTTATAGCACCACTGTATTTTTTGGTTTCATACAACGCTACACCCAATGCATAAAACAATTCCGGATCATCAGCTCCCAATTCGACAGCCTTGCGCAGATCGGAACTGGCTTTCGCATAATCTCCAAGGGCATAATACGACATCCCACGATTTGAATATGATCGGGCATCTTTCATGCCATCTTCTATAGATCTGCTCAAATCAAAGGAGGCATTTTCATATTCTCCAATTTCATAATAGGCATGACCACGGCAATAAAATGCTTTTTTATAAGTCTCACCCTTACTTATTGCGATACCCAACGATTCGAGGGTTTTAGTATAATCTTCAAGATTGAAATAAGAAATTCCAAGCAGGGTAAAAATTTTGGTTTCAGCCTTACCATTTTTTGCTACTTTGCCCAAGTCGTCAATAGCAGCTTGCCAGTCTTGCTTGGCATATTTCAACATCCCTCTGCTCTCAAGTGCCGGGATATAATCGGGATTGAGTTCAATTGCTTTATTATAATTTGAAATGGCTCCTTCGGCATCTTCTACCTCTTCAAGACATTTCCCTTTAAGGTCAAATATCACTTCATTATTTATCCCCCGCTTTATCGCTTCATCAAAAGCAGCAGTCGCTTTCTGGCAATCTTCGAGCGCATACATGTCATATCCCAAATGGAAAAAACTTTCTCCTTGTTTATCACCCAATGCAATGGCCTTTTGGAGATCATTGGCAGAAAGTTCAGATTCTCTCATATAGTAGTAGGCATTGCCACGGCTTGAATATGCATCCATATCCATAAAACCCATGCCCTCCGATTCATTGACATCAACGATCACCTGATCATATCTTTTCAGTTTATAATTACATTGCGCTCTTTCCACAAATGCTCTACCTTCTTCTATTCCCAGCTTGACCGACATATTCAAATCTTCCAATGCACTCTGAAAATCATTTTCATCTTTTTTGATACTTCCTCTGTACCAATAAACTTTTGGCTCCTTGGTGTCCATACGAATTGCAGCATTCAAATCTTCCAATGCGCCATTGTGATCTCCAGTACTATATTTTGCAAGCCCCAACATTGCGTACAACTCAGCACTGGTTCCTCCCATTTCTTTGGCCAGGGTGAGCGAAGCAAGAGAATTGCCAAAATCTCCAAGCTCAAAGTATGCAGTGCCTTTATTGAGGTATGCTTTTTCAAATTCAGGATTTGCCTTTATGGCTAAAGTATAGTCAGCAATGGCACCTTCTGTCTGCTTGAGATAGTATTTTGCCTTGCCACGATTGTTATAAATTATTTCATCTTTCCGACCCAGATCAACAGCTTTATCGTATTTGGTAATTGCTTCTGCATAGCTCTTATTTCTAAAAAATGAATTTCCTAAAAAATAATATGCTTCTGCATCTTCAGAATCCATTGACTCTGCTTTTGACAGATCGGCAATAGCTCCCTCATAGTCCTTCATATTGTACATTGCCTTTCCGCGCATTTCAAATAATTGCACTTCCGAAATTTTTAATGATTCCGCCATATCAAAATCCTGTATGGCAGTTTTATAATCTTCATTGCCATAATTGATCTTTCCTCTTATAAAATATGCCTGGGACAAACTCTTATCCAACTCAATAGCTTTGTTGAGATCAGATCTTGCCGCACTAATTCTATCTTGCTTATAATTGAGTAAGCCCGAATAATAAAAGGCAGTCACATGCTTTGGCATGGTAGATTTTGTTTTCCCAAAAGCGCTGTTGGCTTTATTGATATCGTCCCTGATATATGCATCAATTCCCTGGATAAGGGAGGTATAAATTTTCAGTCCTCCGCCAAAATCGCTAACGGTCTTCGATATGGATTTTAGATTAGAAATTGTATTCATATTGGCTATAAACCCAGTAGAGCCAGACTCACCAAGTGAAACAAGAATGCCCTCAACATCACCTTTAGAATTCAAGACCGGACTTCCAAAAACTTTTTTACCCAGTTTTCCCTCCACAAGAATTGCAGGTCCGTATCCGATAAATTCTAATTTCTTAACTATTTTTTTTGATATTGTTTTTGTGGATTGGACGCCATCAGCATATATAATTTTTATAGGCGACCCTACTGCTGACATCTCGTTGGTGCTTTTTAACTTTGAGATTTTTGCGCTGAGCATATTGTCAAGTTCAAATCGTACAACACCGGTATTCGGGTCGAATCCGTTGATCTTATTTATTTTATGAATGCTACTGTCTTGAGTGATTGCCTGGGCAAAAGCACCTTTTTTAAATAAAGAGGCATAGGAGTACCCATGGTTGCCATCAATAAAAAAACCAGTCCCTTCATTAATAATGGTACTGTCACTTTTGAATACCTGAATATGAATAATTGCCTTGGCATTTTGTGCCAGAAGAAATGAAGAATTAATTAGCAATATGCCAATAATGCCAAACACAATTTTTATTCGCCCGATCATAGTCATGATAATTAAATTTATCTTTGGTTAATCTTCCGATTGAATCCTCACCAATTAAACAAATTTAATTTTTTAAACTGATTATTCCTGATTAACAATGGCTTAACCCATACAAAAATGCCTTTTAAAATTACATTGTTGTTTTTATCTCAACTACCCAGCGACTGTCGCAATCAATCTGATGGTTATGAAGCTTTCCAAAGCACCAGGTTTATTGTGCAAAGGGCCTGCACAAAACAATTAATACATTAAACTATGCCACGAGGGAAATTGCTTTTAAAATTTTTCAGAGCTTAATTTTTATTATTACCACATAGCCATTACTAATTAATTGCCAGCAGCTTACCCTGTTTAATTCCTTAGTTTATTGACACTTTCCGGTAGACAGGTGGAATCCCGAAAAACGGAGGAGGAAGGTCAGAAAATGCTTGCCCTAACCCCCGGACACCGTTCCGGGGCCTGTCTGCAAGTGGCAAGAAAACAAAATAAGCACACCAACTCAGCCAAAGCAACAGCCACGTTATTCTACAAATTCATACTCATCGGATGAGCCTGGGAAAATAAAGGATTTTTCATTGGTGGGGTTTTGATGGAATTCTATAGATAGTTTTTTTGCAAATAGCCAACAGATGCCGGAACAGGTCCGGCAATCCTTGCAGATAGCCAACTGTTGGCTTACCGGAGAGGCAGGAGTTCAGGGTGAAACTAACCATGGAACTGAAACTATTATAGTTTTAAAAGCGATTCCCCTAAATATGCCAACCATTTTTTGGTCGGTTGATCACAAATTTTTTTATTTGTCTAAATAAAAAAATCTCTAATAATTGTATATGAATAAGTCTGGAAAATCAAAAATTAAGAGAGTCCCCAAAAGAGGTCATTACGATGATGCAACAATCCATGAGATTTTGGATTCGGGTCAGATATGCCACATTGGATTTATCCATCATGGGCAAGCTGTGGTCATACCAACGATTTATGGAAGATCAGGAAATGAGCTATTAATCCATGGGGCGAGCATCAGCAGGCTTATTGTCGAATTGGAAAAGGGCATAGATATATCGTTGAGCGTGGCTCATGTCGATGGATTGGTTTTGGCAAGGTCGGCATTTCATCATTCTATGAATTACAGATCTGTAGTCGTATTTGGCAAAGCCAGACTTGTTGCTGATGATGAGAAAAACGCAGCTTTAAAGATCATTTCAGATCACCTGATTCCCGGAAGATGGGAGGAGGTTCGTGGGCCAAATGCCAAAGAATTGAAAGCCACAAAAGTATTGGAAATCTCCATTGACGAAGCTTCGGCAAAAGTAAGAACCGGTAGCCCTGAAGATGATACCGAAGACTATAAATTAGATATCTGGGCTGGTGAAATTCCATTGAAAAAAATCGCCCTTGATCCCATTCCCGACCCTAAACTAAAATCCGGTTTAGCAATTTCCAGCAGCGTTGCGGATTACATTAAGGAAAATGGTTGAATAATTATTTGAGAGACAGAATCAAATATTTTGATACGTAATTCTAATTTTGTTTTTGTGCTAATTCACGTAGAAATTCGGGAGCTAAATCGACGCCGTTATTCCATTCAATTGTCCAGCGATTTTGCGCAAATTTTTTAAAATATTCTACATTTTGTAAAGCCTTAAAAATTGGCCTATGATCAGTAAAAATTTTATTTTTTAAATCAACAATGCCTGTAAAACCATCATTAAAAGATAAATCAAGTTTATAATTTTCTTTATAATTCGCCTACGTGATTTTTAGAAGTAATACATCAACTATCAATTCAATCATTTTTACTTACTGACATTTTTATTCCCTCAAACTTTTCTTTGATCTTTTTTATTTCTTCGAACTGAAGATTGTCGAGTTTTATGGTCTTTTCAGCATTTTCAAATTTTAGATTTATCTCAAACAGGTTGATGCTGATATGCTTTATTTCGGCAATTGTAATTGATTCAACATCTTTACTTTTTGGCAATAAGTAATTAATTTTTTCTTTATCCCATTCAATAAAATACTTTCCAGATCGAAGATTCCAATATCCAATAAAGATAAATATACTTCCCTGAAGGGCGAATTGTAATACATTCCAATTGCTGAATACAGATCCTGTCAAATTTGTATTAATCCATATCAAAAAACTGATTGTAAGTAAAACCCCACCAAAAACGATAAGAAAATATGATAGCCGTTTTTTTACATTATAAACTTTAAATCTTTCCATTGTCCTTTCAAAATTACTTCTTCGCAAACTTAGCCCAGCTGTCTCGTAAAGTGACCGTCTGGTTAAAGACAGGTTTTTCGAAAGTTGTATCTGGGTCGGCATTGAAATATCCCTTGCGCTCAAATTGAAAATGCTCCAATGGCTTAGCATCTCTAAGGCTTGCCTCCACCAATCCATGTTCAGCAATGGTTAAAGAACCAGGGTTGATCAATTCTCGAAAATCCTTTTCCTGGTTTCCTGCTGGGTTTTCATCAACAAACAATCTATCGTACATTCTTATTTCCGCCGGAATAGCATGTTGTGCTGAAAGCCAATGAATAGTTCCTTTCACTTTTATTCCACTCGTATCTGACCCGCTCCTGGATTCCGGATAATATTCGCAGTTCAATTCTTTGATCGCACCTGTCTCATCTTTTACAACTTCATTGCATTTGATAATAAATCCATATTTCAACCTTACAACCCTACCAGGCCCCAGACGAAAGAATTTTTTTGGCGGATCTTCCATGAAGTCGTCACGCTCGATGTACAATTCTCTGCTGAACTTTACCGGTCTTTTCCCTGCATTTTCATCCTCGGGATTATTCACGGCCATCATATCTTCTTCCTGGCCTTCCGGATAATTGGTCAATATCACTTTGATGGGATCAAGCACGGCAAATACTCTTTGCGATATCTTATTAAGATCTTCTCGTACGCTGTGCTCCAGCAAGGCAACATCAATTACATTATTTCTTTTGGCAATACCCACTTTTTCGGTAAAATTTCTGATCGATGCGGCAGTATAACCTCTTCGTCGCATACCGGAAATGGTGGGCATTCTCGGGTCATCCCAACCCGACACAAGGTTTTCTTCTACCAATTGCAGCAATTTTCTTTTGCTCATGATGGTGTAGGTGAGGTTGAGCCTGGCAAATTCTGTCTGTCTCGGTCTGTAGCCATTTTTATCGTCAAGAATCTGATCTAAAAACCAATCGTAAAGTGGACGGTGTACTTCAAACTCCAGCGTGCAAAGCGAGTGTGTAATCCCTTCGATATAGTCTGATTGGCCATGGGCAAAATCATACATTGGATATATACACCAAGCATCTCCTGTTCGGTGGTGTGATGCTTTTTTTATGCGATATATGACGGGATCTCTCATATGCATATTTGGCGAGGCCATGTCAATTTTGGCGCGCAGCACTTTTTCTCCATCGTTAAATTCACCTACCTTCATGCCTTCCAGGAGGCGTGAATTTTCTTCTTCAGTCCTATCTCTAAAAGGACTGTTTTCTCCCGGCCTCGTTGGGGTTCCTTTGGTAGCTGCAATTTCATCTGCCGACTGGTCATCGACATAGGCTTTACCTTTTTTTACCAATTTCACTGCCCAGGCATACAATTGATCAAAATAATCTGAGGTATAATTTTCATTTGCCCAGGTATATCCCAACCAGCTTATATCTTCTTTTATAGCTTGTACATACTCATCTTCCTCAGTAATCGGGTTGGTGTCGTCAAACCTCAAGTTGCAATTTCCATTGTATTTCTGCGCCACACCAAAACTTAAACTTATGGCCTTGGCATGGCCAATATGCAAATATCCATTGGGTTCTGGAGGGAATCGGGTGAGTACTTTATCATTATGAAGCTGATCTTTCAGATCGCGCGCTATCATGGATTCAATAAAGTTTAATGATGGCTTTTTATTTTCTTTAGAATTACTTTTTTGATCTTTATTCATTGAACTGCTTGGAAATTGAATAACTTAAACTTGATATCTTTAATCGTAAATTTCCGCAAAGGAAAGAAAGAATAATTAATATATCAGCCCAATATTATTTAATTTTTAGCTGGATTGGATTGTGAAGGGAAAATTATGAGCCCATCCCGAAAACTATCGCTATATTTTTTTACGTCATTGCGAGAATTAATAATTTTTCCAAAACGCACAAATATGCTTGCAGTAGGTAGATTGTCAATGACGTTAAAAAATTTGTCTTTGTGGGGTCTTCCTTTTAGAGACCCAATAGCTCCCAGACCTGTTCTGGGATTTGCCTGCCATCTGAAATGATTTTTCTATTTGCCAACAGACCCCGGAACAGGTCCGGGGAATATCACCGTATTTTTTTACGTCATTGGTAGGAGGAACGACTGACGCAATCTCATTAAGTTGCAACATCAGACTGCGAGATTGCCACACCCTCCTTTGTCGGCTTCGAAATGACGAACACCAGCTTTTTGGAGTTGACTCAATTAAATAAATTTCAAATTATTGACTTCGACAGTAGAACTATTGTTTTCATAATATATATTTATAAATAATTGTTAATCTTGAAAAATGGTAAATTAAATGCCTTTGAATTAACATTTGCACACTTCTCCATGAAAACAAAAACCTTATGAAATTGAAAAACATATTCCCTTCCCTGCTAATTTGTTTATTTATCAATTTACCTTCAAAAGCCCAGGATGATGTTAATTTATTCGACTACTGGAAGTACTATTCTGATGCCGAAAACAGCATGTATAAAACTTCGTGTTCGCATGCCTTTGAGCAGCTAAGCAACAGAAAAAATGCAATTGCTCAACTAAAAACTAAAAGCGACATTATAGAAAGACAAAAATTAGTAAAAGAGAAACTACAGGAACTTATTGGTCCTTTTCCAAAAAAGACTTCTTTAAATGCTCAAGTCACAGGGGTTATAAAGAAAAAAGACTTTCGCGTAGAAAAGGTAATATTTGAATCTATGCCGGGGTATTTTGTTACTGCCGCATTATTTCTGCCTACAAAACGAAAAGGAAAAGCACCTGCTGTCATTTATGCCAGCGGGCATACGGCAAATGGCTTTCGTAGCGAAACTTATCAACATATAATTATCAACCTGGTAAAAAAAGGCTTTGTTGTCCTAGCGTTTGATCCGGTTGGCCAGGGAGAGCGTTTACAATATTATAATGAAAAAGAAGGTAAATCTCCATTCAGAGCAACTATCGAACATTCCTATGCCGGAGCGCAATGCTATATTTCCGGTTACTCGCCAACCAAATATTTTATTTGGGATGCTATAAGATGCATAGATTATTTGGTTTCTCGCAAAGAGGTCGATCCTACCAGAATTGGCATGACAGGGAGATCGGGAGGAGGAACTCAAACAGCATTTACAGCTGCCATGGATGATAGAATACTTGCCACCGCTCCTGAATGTTTTATCACAAGTATGGAATATGTATTAAAATCCATAGGGCCACAAGATGGTGAGCAAAATATTTTCCACATGATTAGCGAAGGGATTGATCATGCTGACCTTCTGGAAGTACGTGCACCCAAGCCAACTTTAATGGTTACAACAACAAGAGATTTTTTTAGCATTCAAGGAGCGAGAGAAACTTATAGAGAAGTGAAGAGCTTCTATGAAATTTTGGGAAATGGCGAACAAATGAATATGGTGGAGGATGATGATGAGCATAAATCTACCAGGAAAAACAGGGAAGCTATGTACGCTTTTTTTCAAGAGGCCCTTAACAACCCTGGAAGTACTGAAGATCTCGAAGTAGAAATTTTTGAAGATCAAGAACTATGGGCAACTGAGACAGGTCAGGTTATCACATCATTGGGAGGTGAAACAATTTATTCGATAAACAAAAAAATTGTTGAAAATCAAATAGCAAAATTAAAAACGCAGAGAGACAAAGAAGATTTTGAAACTCATGCAGCCATGGTAGCCAAAGAAGCCAAAAGATTATCGGGATTTACCAATCCAAATGATTTTGGAAATGCGGTATTTTCCGGTCGATATGCAAATAAAGAATATCTCCTGGAAAAATATCTGGTTCCAGGAAGTGGAGATTATATGCTACCGGCAGTCATTTACATTCCTGTAGAGACAAACAAAAATGAGGTGATTTTATATTTGAATGAAAAAGGAATGAGCCGCACAGCAAAAGAAGATAGTTTGTTTATTCATTCGATGTTAAACCAAGGATATACCATTTTGCTATTTGACATTCCGGGCATTGGCAGCTTGGGGCCTGGTTATTTGAAAGGTGACGCTTATATTGACCACACATCTTTCAATCAATGGTTTGCCGGCATACTTACTAATAAATCCCTTGTAGGAATGAGGGCGGAAGACATCATAAGGATCGCCAAATTTGCGCATACCAAATTTGAAAACTCCAAGACTATTTCTGCAATTGCTTCTGGAGCCATCGGCAGTGAGCTACTTCACGCAGCAGTTTTTGACAAAATAATTCAGCAAGTATGTTTAATAAAACCTTTTTTAAGCTTTGCTGATATTGCCATCACTCAAAATTATTCTCCGGCTTTCATACATTCAACGGTAGCCGGAGCAATTGAAAAATATGATATCTCTGATCTTATTGCCGCATTGAGCCCGCAAAAAGTTTTAATCCTTAATCCATTGGCAAGTGATGGGTCTGCTGCAAAAGAGAGTAACATCTCTTTTCATCTGAAGTACCCAGAGACGGTTTATTCGAAGGATGATGCTTTGGGAAATTTACATCAATCAAATCAAATATCTGATCAGGATATTTTTAATAGTATCACGAAGTGGTTAGAATGATGTTATAAAATTTCTTGTTCATTTTATCTAGGTAAACCCTCTTTATTGGTTCGTGAAGACACGAACCAAGGGTTGGGAATAGTTAAGGCAAGGTTAATATCTGCTGTTTTTCATGTATTTTAATAATCCACAAATAAGTCATACTTTTGCGGTCGATTAAAAATGCTGGGCATAATCCGACTATTCTAACAACCTTCTCTGAATACTAATTCTCTATTTGAAAATTAAATAAACAGGCTATCAGTCGTTAGTCGCCCTCTTTTATTGTAAAAAACCAATTGTTAATGAATAATTATTTCAATTTATTTGACCTCAATCAAAAGGTTCATATTCGTACTGAGATCTTATCGGGACTTACCGTAGCCCTTGCCCTAATCCCTGAAGCCATTGCTTTTGCCATGATCGCAGGATTATCACCACTTACCGGGCTTTATGCTGCATTTACCATGGGCTTGATAACCTCCATTTTGGGAGGAAGGCCAGGGATGATCTCTGGTGCTACCGGAGCTATTGCCGTAGTAATAGTAGCTCTATCAATATCTCATGGGGTAGAATATATATTTGCCACAGTGGTTTTTGCAGGCATTATTCAAATTGCTGCCGGACTCCTCAAGCTGGGAAAATTTATAAGGTTAGTGCCACATCCGGTAATGTTCGGGTTTGTAAATGGCCTGGCGATTGTGATATTCATGTCGCAGCTTGATCAATTCAAGATCCCTGACGCTGCTGGAGTTTTACAATATATGAATGGAGGTCCATTGCTATTCATGATCGGACTGGTTGTGCTGACGATGGTTATAATTTGGGGTTTGCCAAAAATCACCAAAGCAATTCCCTCATCTCTTGCTGCCATTATTGTCGTTTCGACCATTGTCATAGGATTTAATCTGGACACGAAATCAGTAGGAGATATCGCATCCGTAAAAGGCGGTTTCCCTCCATTTCATATCCCGCAGGTTCCATTTACCTGGGAAATGATAGTCATTATTTTTCCTTATGCACTGATTGTAGCAGCAGTTGGTTTGGTGGAAAGCTTGCTGACGCTAAACTTAATAGATGAAATAACTGAAACAAGAGGTAGGGGAAACAAAGAATGTGTGGCCCAAGGAACCGCTAACCTGATAACGGGTTTTTTCTCCGGCATGGGTGGCTGTGCTATGATTGGTCAAAGCTTGATCAATATATCTTCAGGAGCCAGGGCAAGGCTTTCAGGAATCGTGGCCTCTGTCATGCTTTTGGTTTTTATCATGTTTGGCTCGGGTCTTATTGAGCGCTTACCGATGGCAGCATTGACGGGTGTGATGATCATGGTGGCCATTGGTACTTTTGAATGGGCCAGCCTGAAAACATTTAAGAGGATGCCCAAATCTGATGTTTTCGTAATGGTATTGGTTACACTGATTACTGTGTTTCTTCACAATCTCGCATTGGCGGTACTCATAGGCGTAATCATTGCTGCCCTTGTTTTTGCCTGGGAAAATGCCAAACGTATTCGAGCCAGAAAATTTATTGATGATAAAGGCATAAAACATTATGAAATTTACGGCCCACTATTTTTTGGTTCGATAGGCGTGTTCAACGAAAAATTTGATGTTCTCCACGATCCCGATGAAGTCATCATTGATTTTTCGGAATGTAAAGTGGCAGATATGTCGGGCATAGAAGCACTAAATAAAATTACCGAGCGGTATGCTAAGGTTGGAAAAACATTGCACTTGAAGCATTTGAGTACCGATTGTCGACAACTACTTCAAAATGCAGATGATATTATCGACGTAAATGTGATGGAAGATCCGACATACAAAGTGGTGAGCTAGTGTGTTATTTTATTCGCCATGGACAAACTCTATTTAATTTGGAAGATTGTTGAAGTTTCGATTATAGTGTCATTTATAGTTGTGGCTTCACAAGAAGCTACGAGCTGAAATGGCACAAAATCAATAAATTCAGCCAGGCTGGAGAAATACTCGGTTCCATATTCCTGTGTTCCCTTGTAAAAAACCTGGTTTACCAATAAATACTTTCCGTTAAATTCTTTTTTCATTATATCAAACAGGGAGTTTAGGCTTGGTAAAATATACCAGATTATTTCACTGAACATAATACAATCATATTCTTTATAATTTTTCAATTCTTTAGTTATATCAGATACTGAAAAATCTAAATGAGGAAATAACTTTTTAGCTCTTGAAATTGAAGTCTCCGAAATATCGATACTTTTAGGTGTAATCCCCGTGTCTTTGTAAATCCAGTCAGCATAATATCCTAATCCGCAACCACATTCTAATATACTTTGAATGTTAAAATTTTTTAGATGGAGAATACCGGCAATTCTTGAATATTTATTGGGTTGCAAAGATTGTGTCCATGGGTCTTCGCAGTCTTTATACATAGATTCAAAACCTCCGATAAATTGACCGTCTTTAATTACATAGTCGTGATATGATTTTTTGCTCATCGTATTTTCTCCTATTCTTTATCGTTACTTATCTGAACCAATCAGAAATGACTTATTAAATCGACTTCATCTTTAGTTTTTTACGCAATTCATCTGCAGACTTTTTAAAATTATTATCTGTGTCGTATAAGTCATTGACTGTTTGAACTGCATGAATTACAGTACTGTGGTCACGGCCTCCGAAATGGTATCCTATGGATTTAAGAGATAAATTGGTGTATTCCTTAGAAAAATACATGGCAAACTGGCGCGCCATCACTATCTCTTTTTTCCTGGTTTTGTCTTTTAGCTGATCGATGGAAACTTTAAAAAATTCTGAAACCGTTTTTTGTATATAGTCAATCCCTACTTCAGAATCAATATCGTGAACAATACTCTTAAGGGTTTGTTTGGCTAATTCGAGATCAATCTCTTTTTTTACCAGCGATGCATTTGCAATCAATGATATGATTACGCCTTCCAACTCCCTGATGTTTGTATCTACACTGTAAGCAAGATATTCTATCACATTATCCGGGATATCAATACCATCGGCCTGCATTTTTCGATTGATGATGGCAATTCTGGTTTCATAATCCGGTTGCTGAAGATCAGCTGTCAGGCCCCACTTGAACCTGCTCACCAATCGCTCCATCAACCCATTCAAATCTTTTGGTGGTCGATCACTTGTCATAATAATTTGACTGCCCGACTGATGGAGATGATTGAATATATGAAAGAATATTTCCTGGGTTTTTTCTTTACCTTCAAAAAATTGTACATCATCAATGATGAGCACATCTACTTTTAAATAGAATCCTGAAAACTCTTGAATATTATTGTTTTTAATCGCATCAAAAAACTGATTGGCAAATTTTTCTGATGAAACATAATGCACAACTTTTTTTTCTGACCCATTTAATATTTCATTTCCTATGGCCTGCACAAGATGGGTTTTCCCTAACCCTACACCTCCGTACAGCATTAGTGGGTTAAACGAAGTAACACCAGGCCGCTTTGCTACCGCAAATCCAGCAGATCTTGCCAACCTGTTGCAATCACCCTCTATAAAATTTTCAAATGAATATGATGGGTTTAGCTTAATATCATTGCCATACAATTCAAAAGGATTGTTGTAATTATTGTTTTTGGATTTTGCCCCATATCCATTGCCAGATGCACGTCCTGGATTATTTGGTAAATTGACAGTATATGGTTGTTTCGAGACTCCGCCTGCATCAACGATCACCGAATATTCCAAGCGAAAATCTTTACCAAGCTGGCTGTCAATTACGTTTCTAAGTAAGTTGACATAATGTTCTTCCAGATACTCGTAAAAAAATTGGCTAGGGACTTGAATGGTCAGCACCTTAGCTTCAAGATTAATTGGTTTGATAGGCCTAAACCAAGTTTCAAATCCCTGGTCACCGACATCGTCCTTAATCTTTGTCAGACAATTATTCCACGCTGCGTTATGATCGTTATTCATCAATTGAAATACTGGAACTATAAGGTAATCCTAAAAAAAATGGAAACAAATTTGGCGAAAAAATACCGAACAAAAAATTGCCTTTTAACTTGACTTTTAATAATTAATGTTTCCCTTCATTAATGGATAATTTGAAAGAAATAATCTTCAAAAAATATAATTTATTATTACTACCCTTCAATTCTATTATCTATTAGATAGTCAACTATTGTGGAACAAAAGAACAAGTGAAAGATAGAATTTTGAAATCATGGAAAACTTATGACTCACTCAATTGGTTTTAATATCTATCTTTTTTATTTCTAAATCAGCATCAGTTGACTTCTCTCGCAATGGCTTCAATTTCCAATTGATTTAGACACTTTATTGGCAGACACTATTTATGGTTTAGTAATACTTGCCGGCTTCAAAGTCCACAGTTGAAGTTTGGTCATTTCTATCAAGTTGGACATATCTAGGTTTTCACGATGTACTGCCCAACCTTCAAGTCGAGCCACTTTTTTTATGATTTGTTGTAGGTTTTCTGATGGATAAGCCGGGAATGAGATAATATCCAATTGGTCTGGAACAGTTCCTTTTAGAATTTCCAGATACATTTTGCTAAATAAGGCCAGCAAGGATCCAGAACCAATCGTATGTTCATCAAGCAAAAGAGCGGATGGTAAATGATCTGTATCCAAAATATATTCCATCGCAGAACCTGAAAGGGCAAATACATCGTTTTTCTCAGCAATGAATATTTCGGGATTCTCCATAGGCATTTTTAACGGTCCAAAAGGCCTTTTGATTGTTAAAACCACAGGTAATTTACCAGTTTTATTATACTCAGTAAGTGACTCAGCCAGTGCAGTAAAAACTTCTGCAGGACTGTATTGTTTGTCTATCACAATGGTATTCTCTTTAAGAATTCTTTCAGCAATAGCTCCTAACTTTTCTGTACCGATTTCATTTTCCTGTTTGCTATACAGGTTTTTTATTTCACGGAATGTTGTAAGTTCGATGTCATCACGGTTCTTCAAGTATTTTATCAGCCTGCGAAAGTTCTTTTGAGCTGTTTTCATAGACTCAACAGGGCGAAGGTCCGGAGTCTTCCATTCAGAGGGTCCGGGGTTGGCACCTTTATAGTAATTGAAATCCCAATACTGGATGCTGCGCACCTTACTAGGATGGTTGGCAAAAAAAATAGTCATGTCGATATTTGCAGTCACCTTGGGTATCAGTGTATCAAGTGAGGTGAGCATGGGATTGAAAAGGCTGTCACTATGGTACGCATCGTCAAAGAATCCATATTGTCCCTGGCCTTGAAAATTTAATGCATTGCAGAACCATACGGCATTAGTTTCCGGCAAACAGATGGGGGAGTAAACATACCCGGCATTCATTTCTGAAAGAGCCGCTACGAGTTGCGGACCATAGGATCCTCCATGTCGTCCCAGGTTTGCAGATCGTTGGCCAAAGATACGTTCCAGGTCGTCGAATCCAGCTGTTTCATTTTCCAACATTTTGGCTTTCCCATCATTCCAACTTGCTTTTTCAAGAATTTCTGTGACATTTGGATGAATGGAGCCATAATTGGTATGACTAGTAATGTCGTGTTTTGCCATGGCTTGAATAACGTCTTTACGACCTCGTTTTTCCAGTGAGCGCGCTTTTTCTGCGATTACAAAAAAAGTACCTGTTACACCTTCCTCCGACATGATTTCCGCTTCCCATTTTGGAATATCATCCATACCTACTGATTCGGGTGATGTATAATCTTCAACATCAAAGCAAATCACCATATACGTTTTATCTTTTTTAACTGGTGTTTTTTCTTTTATAGGAGAAGAACAAAAGGTAAGCAACAAAATACAGAAAGGTAAAATAATAGTATAACGTTTCATATAGTTTATAATTTAAGACCCAATATAGATTAAAGTGTGTAAATAAAAAATCTCATAATTGCCTTTAGAGCAATCGTGTTTAAAAATCCCAGTCGGGCTGAACCTGCCTCTTATTATTTTTTCCGACTAATTAAATTTCCCATTTTAATTCGGGCCTTATCCCACTGACTTGCGTCAAAACTCCAGACGTCCAAATTTCCAATGGATTTTTTGCCAAATGGCTCTTTTACGATACTATTTACAATCTCATCCACACGATCTCTATTACCATCTTTCTCAGCCAAAAGACGCATATATTCATATTCTTGTACACCGTTTCTCATGGTTTTTAATCGAATAGATGGACAGGCAGCGTTAACATTTGGAACAATACCTGGAGCATAAATCAACTGACCACTACCATTAGTTTTTTTGAATGTAAATTCTGCATCAGTATCTGAACCCGATTTGTAGGAATCTTTCCATGTTTCGGGATCGTACCAGGCGGCTTTCCAGCCAGCGCCTACACCCCAACTGATCCAAGAATACGCATGATATTTCCAACTACTCCAGCTAATCGCTCTGTCATTGATGAGCGGCAAATCAATAAATGTAGAACTGCCTACCCAACCATTCACTTTTGCTTCATACAACATAGGCCCATAGATCCAATCTTCAATACCCATTTTCTGATATTTTTTCATCAGGTCGTGGTTGTAATTCATTGTATGCGAAGCCCAGGCCTTAATAGAATTTTGAACCACTCCCATAGCTTCTTCACTATAACTGCCATCAATTCTGAAATGTGCCTCAGGATAATATTCTTTAAATATATCACCATAATAAACCATGCGATCCCATGCTTCTGGCCAGTAGGATTCATCCAATCCGTTTAAATAAACTGTAAGGTCTGTTTTCTTCGGATTAACCATAGGTTTTAAATGGTTTCTAACCGCTTGAATTGCTCCAATATATTTTGCTTTGTTTTCTGGTTTTCGTTCTACATCAGCCTTTCCTACAGCAGGCCATCCTGATTCGCCATGTTTACCGGCCACATCAAAAGGTAAAACATAAACCTCTATCGGTTCACCATATCCAGGCCCATAATCATAGCCCATTTCTTTTGTAAAAGCCTGCCCCGTAAAATATTTATTAAGTTCTGAATCGAACGCACTCCAATCCAACTCAAAATCATCAAGGCCCGGGTCAAGCGCTTTAGGTTGATATACAGGATCCATTAATCCAATTCTATTTCTTTTGAATAGCTGGTATATTTCCAATGCTGCTTTCTCATCTTTCCGGCTTAAAAATCCTTCGTGTTGCAAACTGGCTTTTAGCTTATTTTCATTAGGAATAGCAAAATCCCAAATATGTAAGATAATAGGAATCTCCTTTATTTCATCTCCTATTTTCACAGAAATTGAACTATTATATTTTCCAGCTTTAGCTTTATCACCTTCAAAAGGAATATATTGATCTACCCAAACGATCATGGACTTTTGATTATCAATTCTATTATTAAAATCAGGTAATTCAAGCGGATAGGTCCACCTTCCGTGAACTTTTGAAGAATCTGCCTGCACTAAATCATAAGGAATCAGAGCATCAGGATACCATCCTTTCCCAAGTGAGGCCTTAGGATATCCGGTTGTTGGTGTTTTTATCTCAACTGACCATTCTAAAAAGAGTTCGGGGTTAATAGCAATTTGAGTGTCTTTGCTTTTAAAAGATTCCATATCTACCATTATACCTTTTAGAGGAGTATTGCTATTATTAGTTAGTACCAACTGAAATGAAATATACTCTCCTCGTGCAGTGTATAATTCTATCTTTTTACCATCGAAAACCCAATTTTTATCTAACAGTTTGTGTTTAGGCGCATGGAAGCTTTCAACACCCTTAAAGCGATTTTCAATAACTGTACTCGTAACAGGATCCAATCGAACAGATGCAGGCAAAGCGCTAAGCGTCCAATCGTCTTTCAGAACATTTTCTTTTTCATTACACCCAAAGGCAAATAACAAGATTGCTATTGCCATTATTTTTTTGTAATTCTTCATAGTATTTTTATTTAATTTGTTGTATTGGAAAAACCATCAATTGGCTAAGTGACTCATCTTCTCCCATTATAATATATTTACCATCCTCAGATGACGCAACGGTTCGCAATTGAAACCCTCTCCACAAAATTCCTTGTTCTATTCCGGGAGCGATCATTTCAAATTCAGGATTACCATAATCTATAAAACCATTTGTATCGTCATAACTAAAAAGATGTGCGTAACCCGGTGCCGCTCCCGCTATTCCGTAAAGTTTGCCATCAGCTCCAAAAGACAGTCCTCTTAATCTGTTCATCATTATTGGTTTCCCAAGGTTCTTAACCTTATTTATTGAAGGGTCTAATATAAAAAGTTGTCCATCACCAGCATTACCTCCATAAATTTTACCGTCTTTTGATTTGGCCCAGGATTCTATAGCTCCCATTGATCTTCTGCCCCAGACTTGAGGAATATAATCATCAAAAAACGTGAATGTTTCTTGCTCGGGGTTAAAGTAAAAAATGCGATTCAGTGGAGCACTTCCATAAATCATTCCATTATCAGCTTCAATAAGCGCCTTGCATAAATAGTCATCGGCACCCAAAGCAAAATTACCTAGTGATTTTAAATCTGCTCCTGAAGGTACTATATCGTCAAAAGTCTTGGTTTTACCATCTTCAATATTATAGCTGAAAAATATTCCGGAAGGATAGGTGATCCCAAAAAGTTTAGTGCCTGCTACATTTCCCGTTAAGGCAAAAATACCTTCACCGGTAATCGGGGTACCTAAATCTTTTACCTCAATCTCGCCATTTTTACTGACGATTACTGTCAAGAGATGTCCTCCATTATTTGAACCATCTTCGCTCTGATTGGCAATTGTTCCTGCAAATAAAATATCCCCATTTTTCTTAATAAAACCGGTAGCAATTCTTTGCTGATTCTTAATAGTTTCATCAAGATCAAAAACGTTTATCACTTTTTGCTCTTTTAATGATGCTATAAAAATAAAAGGCGTAAGACCTTCAGAAGCTGAAGTCCCTCCAATTATATTATCTCCTACTACAGCTAATGAAGAAATTGAATTCCTGTAAATTGGCAACCTTTTCAGATCAGAATTGGGTAGTGAAACCTCAATTGCAAAAGAACCTTTTGGTGTAAAAAAAGTGTATTGGGCAGTAGCTTGAGACGACAGACTAAACAATACTATTACAATGGATAACTTTATGTTTATATTTTTCATTTGTTTATATTTTGAACAGACTCTGACTTTATAGACAGACTATTTAACAACTTTTTCGGGGTTAAATTTTATCATAAACGGTTTGCTGTAATCATCCTTCTCATTACTTTCATCAACAGATTTCGAATATAGAAGCCTGCCTGCAAAGTAAAGATTGCCCTCTTTGTCTCTGATATCTGAACCTGTCACTTCAGCAACTTCATCTGTAGTAAATTCAAAAAGAATTTTCTTAGTTTTCGTTTTAGGGTCGAATTCCATCATTACAGCTTTGTCTTTTATAGCATAATTGTTGTGACCTCCTATGAAGTAATAAAGCTTTCCGTTTTCTCCAATATTCAGATTGGGCACATAAGGCCTCCACATTGCTCCGCCGGTCACATCAAATACACCACCAAGATCTTCCACTCTGCCAATACCCTCCTTTTCCGGATAAAAGGCTACCATTTTTGCACCGTAAGTTATCATGTAGATTACTCCATTAGCAAAATCTTTTGCCATGGACGTTATTCCGGTAATGATATGTGCTCCGGGAGTATCCGAAAAAAAAGGTAATGCCTCTTTTGCGAAAACCAATTTGTCTGACGCAACTTCATATTTCACCAATCGCTGTCTCCAATCCGGGTAATAACAATTGCCCCATTGGTCGGTAAACAATTGTCGCGGCACATGAGAACTCGCCAATCGGCCTAAGTCTCGCATTTTATTTTCTTTGGGATTATACACCAAAAAATGAGCTTGCGGATAAGTTATACCGTAAATTGTCCCGTTTTTTGGGTCTATGTCCA
>VAPL010294901.1_pt1 | contig 32218 bp, 26 predicted proteins | sample 3395061 | NCBI WGS metagenome assembly VAPL01 (sample SAMN08290444, study PRJNA428436) | hydrothermal vent metagenome | isolation source: Deep-sea hydrothermal vent chimney 2 | place: Pacific Ocean: Juan De Fuca Ridge | depth 2182 m m | reverse complement strand
CAGGCACTTCCAGAATGGGAGGAACGCTCGTCGTGGAGCGAAAGAAAGCCAAGCAGTCCTCGTCGCAGGGAGTTCCAGCGTGAGGATGAAGCAACAGACGCACCGAGCTTCTCAGCAGACTCGTCCCTCGAGGCGATCTTGCAAGAGCTCAAGGAGCGCGGTATCGGCCGCTCCTAGCAGACGACCGATCAACGATCATCCGGGTTGGGTTCTTGACCTGGCACCAGGTGATGTGGCAACCTTCTACATCCGCGCGTCGAACGGACCCGTTCTATGCGAGCTGAAGTCGTGTTTTGCTATGGGGAGGAACGACTGACATGGGCCGGCGAACTCTAGTTCTCGTAATCGCTGTGGCGCTAGCCGGGATCTCCGGCTACGCGGTATGGCAGTATCTGACAAGCGTCGAAGATGACCTTCGCAGCGAGATCGCTGAGGTCGTCGTCTATCGGGCGACCGATGTGATCGCCGCAGGCGAACCTGGGGCAGAGGTCCGAGATCGTATCGAGGAGAGCACGGCGCTGCGTGAGCAGGTCGTGTTCGACGGATCGACGATCCTATGCATCGGCGGTGCCGGTGCGAACGCCGAGGCGGATCCGACCAAGTACGGATGTCCGAACAGCCCCGGCGATCTCGACGCCGTCCTCGATGGCAACGTCGCCGCCGGACCGATCGCTGCGGGTCAGTTGATCTCTGCATCGTCGTTCGCCGACACACGAGACCTGCAGCAGCGTCTCTCCGACGCGATCGCGCCGGGCAAGGTGGCGATCTCGTTTCAGGTCAGCGATGTCAACTCCTCAGGTGGTTTCCTGCGGCCCGGCGACAACGTCAACATCCTTGCTTCGGCGTCACTCGTACCCCTGAACTTCCTCGAGATCATCTCGAACGACGAGTTGCGTGATCTCCTCGTCCAGGCAGGCGCCACACAAGAGCAGGCAGATCAGGCCACCAACCCGGACGCAGTTCCCACCGAACCTACAGGCCCAGCGAACCTCGGTTCGGCGATCCCGCTGTCGGTCGATGTGACCCAGACGGTCTTCCAGAACGTCCAGGTGCTCGCGGTCGGGCCGGATACCCGTCCGGCACCACTCGACACGGGACTCGTTCCATCCGGTGGCGGTGTCGTCGTGCTAGAGGTGACTCCTCAGCAGGCCGAACAGATCGAGTTCACCCGGCAGTACGCCCAGGTTGCATTGTCGCTCCTGCCCACGGGCGACTACGTGCCGTATGACGCCCAGCCCGTGGTCGTCGATGACATCTTCGGACTCCTGGATCGCATCCAGGTCGAGCTAGGACTGGTGAGCGGTGGCACCGGGAACTGATATGGTCAGCACCCGTGTGATCCTCGTCGTCGATACCGACACGGGGGCGATGGAGAGCGCCGAGGCGCTGCTCGACGGGCACAAGGTGCATCGGGTGCGCAACGTTTCGGATGCTCAGCGCAAGCTCGTCGAAGAGGGTATCGAACTGGCGATCATCGGACCGGGCTTCGCTCATGAGGCCGGCGTCAACGAGGTCAGCCTGCTGCTCGACATCCAGCCACAGTTGCCGATCGTTCTCGTCGCCGAGGGGCTCACCACGGACGTTCTGCGCGCAGCCATCCGCGTCGGCTTCAAGGACGTTGTCGATGCCCCGCTGAACGCCGCCAAGATCGAGGGAATGCTCACCCACATCGAAAAGATGGAGTCCATCGCTCGCGGCGACGCCCAAACGAGAGTCAAGATCGGCAAGGTCGTCACGATCATGTCTCCCAAGGGCGGTGCGGGCAAGACGATGACCACCGTCAACGTCGGGCTTGCCCTCGCGTTCATGACCGAGGCCCCGGAGCGGGTTGTGATCATGGACGCCGATCTGCAGTTCGGCGACGTGTGTATCTCGCTTCAGGTCGAACCGCAGCACACGATCGTGGACGCAGCCAGAGACATCGACAAGTTGGATGAGCAGCTACTCGAATCTCTCCTCGCCACGCATACGTCGGGGATGCGAGTTCTCTCCTCACCACTCGAGCCGTCGCTTGCCGACGAGGTTTCGACGCAGGTAGTCGTCAAGACACTTGGAATGCTGAAACGCATGTTCGACTATGTGATCATCGACACCGCGCCGTTTCTCGACGAGCCGGTGTTGTCGATTCTCGAACGATCCGACACGGTGCTGTTGGTCGTGGACATGGATCTTCCGGCGGTCAAGAACGCCAAGCTTGCTCTCGACACGTTGAAACTCATCAAGTTCCCGTTCGAGAAGATCAAGTTGATCTTGAATCGTGTCAACTCGAAGGCGAGACTCGATATCAACGAACTCGAGCGGTCACTCGGACTGGAAGTGCAGGCAGCAGTGTCGTCAGACAAGCTGGTGCCGAGAGCCGTGAACGAGGGGGAACCCGTCGTGTCGCTCTACCCGCGGTCACGCGTCGCGAAGGATCTGCGTGCTGTTGCAGCGCTCGTGCTCGACGGCGATGCCCTCGACGAGCCCGTGGTGGAGAAGCGGGGCTGGTTCAAGTGATCATCGTCATCGGTCAAAGAGGGGAGCTCGTATGAGCCTCGCAGACAGGGTGAAAGCGGCGAAGTCGGCCGATACCTCCACGGAGGGTCAGAGGGAAGAGGTCAAGTCCGACCTGAGGCGCAAGCTGCACTACAAGGTCGTCGAGGGACTCGGCCCGACGCTCTACAACTCACAGATGTCGGATGCCGAGCTCAAGTTGCGTGTGATGGAGATGCTCGAATGGGCACTCGAACAGGAGCACTCGGTTCCCCTCGCCCGTGCGGACCGTCTTGCCCTCCTCCAGGAGATCGCGGACGACGTACTCGGCTACGGCCCGATCGACCCCTTCCTGGCCGATCCGGAGATCACCGAGATCATGGTCAACGGTCCCCACTCAGTCTGGGTGGAGCGGGCAGGCCGGATCACCAAGACCGATACGCGTTTCGTCGACGCGAACCACCTGGAGCGGATCATCGAGAAGATCGTCGGCCAGATCGGTCGTCGTATCGATGAGGCGACCCCGATGGTCGATGCCCGTCTTCCCGACGGCTCTCGTGTCAATGCCATCATTCACCCGCTCGCGATCGGTGGCCCGTACGTCACCATCCGCAAGTTCGCCGTCGACCCCTTCACCGTGGACGATCTCGTTGCGAACGACTCGATGAGCGAACAGGTGGCGGGCCTTCTGAAACGATGCGTCGAGGGACGGTTGAACGTGATCGTCTCCGGTGCGACCGGATCGGGTAAGACGACGTTGCTCAACGTGCTCTCCAACTTCATTCCTGCCAATGAGCGCATCATCACGGTTGAAGACGCCGCTGAGGTCCAGCTGAATCAGACCCACGTGCTCACTCTCGAATCCCGCCCACCGAACCTCGAAGGGAAGGGCCAGGTCACGATTCGGGACCTCGTGAGGAACACGCTGCGAATGCGACCCGATCGAATCATCGTGGGTGAGGTTCGTGGCGGTGAGGCTCTTGACATGCTCCAGGCGATGAACACCGGACACGACGGCTCGCTCACGACCGTTCACTCCAACTCACCGCGCGACACTCTCGCCCGCATCGAGACGATGGTGTTGATGGCTGGAATGGATCTGCCGATCCGTGCGATCAGGGAACAGGTTGCTTCTGCTCTCGATCTCATCGTTCACATCCACCGCCTCCGCGATGGAACGCGACGTGTCACGCACGTGACCGAGGTCGTCGGCATGGAAGGTGACATCATCACGCTGCAGGATCTCATGCTGTTCGACTACGGCATGGGCGTCGACGAGAACGGCAAGTACAAGGGGTACCTCAAGGCAACAGGGATCAGACCCGCATTCTCCGAACATCTGGAGAACTACGGGATCCACCTTCCCGCAGAGCTATTCCTCCCGGAAGCCTTCGCGCGACGATGAAGCGCCTGGCTCTCTTCGGTGTCGTTGCGGTCGTGTTCTCGACGGCAGCGCCTGCGATGGCGCAGTCGAGCGAAACCGCGGGCTCGTCGAGCGGCCAGCTGATCGTGGTGTTCGCCACCTTCGCCGCTGCACTCTCGGCATTCCTGTTGATCATCATCCTTTTCGGCAAGAGCCGCTCCACGTCCAAGGCTGCCGTCCAATCCCGTCTCGGAGCCTTGGGCGGCGACAAGTCGTCCGGCGGGTTCTTCGGCAAGTTCTCGATCCTGCGTCGGGCCGCCCGATCTGCCGAGAGCGCCGCTGCGAGTCGCGGAGCGACCAACATGATCGAGAACGCTCTCGATCAAGCGAACATTCCGCTCAAGGCCGGCGAGGCGATCATCGCCGCCATCGGCCTCGCGATGATCACGTTCCTCGTGGTCACAGCGTTTGCACAGTCCGCTGTGTGGGGTGTCGTCGGTGGAACGCTCCTGCTCATCTTCTCGTTGCTGTTCGTCAACAACGTGGCGGCCAGACAGCGGAAGCGCTTCGAGGGACAGCTTCCCGATACGCTGAATCTCCTGGCAACGTCGCTGCGGGCAGGCTACTCGCTGCTCCAGGCCATCGAAGCCGTTGGCGAGGAGGCTCCTGAACCGACACGGCGGGAGTTCGGGCGTGCCATTGCAGAGATCAGGCTTGGTAGGCAGATGGATGACGCTTTGTCCGACATCGCCGAGCGCATGGTTTCACAGGACTTCGACTGGACCGTGCTTGCGATCAACATCCAGAGGGAGGTCGGAGGAAACCTCGCCGAGGTCCTCCAGACGACCTCCGAGACGATGGTGCAGAGGAACCGTCTTCGGCGGGAGATGAAGGCGTTGACCGCCGAGGGAAGGATCTCGGCCATCGTCTTGTCGGCCATGCCCATTCTCCTGTTCGCTGCTATCTCGGTGCTCAACCCCGGGTACCTCAGTCCGTTGATCGAAAGCACCATCGGGATCATCATTATCGGTGGTGGTCTTGTGTTCATGGGAATCGGCATCGTCTGGATGCAGAAGATCGTGAAGGTGGACGCCTGATGGACCCGTTGCTCTTCGCCGTGGTCGCCGTTTCACTGACGGTGGGAGCGCTCACCCTCTACGTCGGAAACGGTGTGGTCAAGGCCAACAGGAACACCGGTGCTCGTCTGTCGAGCCTCCAAACGAGAGAGACAGTGCTCGACAAGGACTTCTCCGAGCGAGCGGTCGCCCCGATGATCTCCGGGCTCGGTCGATTCGCCCTGCGGTTCACCCCCACAGGGTGGGTTGCCAAGGCGCAGCGAAAGCTTGTGCTCGCCGGGTGGGGCGAACGCATGGATGGGAACACATGGGCAGCCATTCGTATCGTCGCACTCATCGTGGGAGTCGTCCTTGCGATCATCGCCGTTCCTCTCGTCGATTCGTCCCTGATGAAGTTCGCCGTCGGCGGCCTCATCCTCTTCCTTGGGTTCTATGGGCCGGAGGCCTCTCTCAACCGCGCCATCGATGACCGCAGGAAGGAGATGGAGAAGTCACTTCCTGACATCATCGACCTCCTCGTGATCTCCGTCGAAGCCGGCCTCGGATTCGAGTCGGCGATGGGTAGAGTCGTCCAGAACGTGCCAGGTGAACTCGCAAAGGAGTTCCAGAGGACGCTGCAAGAGACCCGAGTTGGTGTGAGCAGGCACCAGGCGCTTCGACACATGGCAGATCGTACGGATGTCGACGATCTCAACTCGTTCATTCTTTCGTTGATCCAGGCGGACTCGTTCGGTGTGTCGATCTCGAGGATGCTCCGTGTCCAGGCGGAGGAGATGCGCGTGAGACGTCGACAGAGGATCCAGGAAAAAGCGTTCGCCGCCCCGGTCAAAATGATCTTTCCGATGATGTTCTGTATCTTCCCTGCGATATTCATCGTCATCCTCGGTCCGGCTGCCATCAGCATCTCCCGGGCGTTCTAGCGGTCCGTGGAACACTCCGACGAAGAGCGGCAGACGGACGACCGGAGAGGCCTGAGCGTCATCCACGCTGCTCCGCTGCTCATCGGGCTGCTGCTCGCTATCCGGGCGTCGGAAGCGATCGGGGACAACTCGTTCCTCTGGCATATCCGTGCGGGAAGCGTGCAGCTCGATATCGGTCGGGTTCTCACGACAGATCCGTTCTCCTTCACGGCTGCGGGTGAATCGTGGAGAACGCAGTCTTGGATCGTCGAGCTTGCCTACGCCGGACTCGAGAGCGCGACGCCGTCCCTCGCCTGGGCGAACTGGTTCGTCTTCGGCGTCGGTGCGGTCGTCCTTGCCTTGATCGGCATGGCTCTCTACGACCGTAGCCGATCCCCGGTCATCGTCACGCTCGGCCTCCTCGTCGCGATGTGGTTGTTCGCTCCGTTCGCTCAGGCCAGGCCTGTGATCGTGTCGTACGTGTTCATGGGTGCTCTGGTGCTCATCCTTCGGCGCAAGGATGAGTTGCTGTGGCTTCTCGTGCCGCTCTTGTGGTTGTGGGCTGGTGTCCACGGTTCCTGGACGCTTGGTGGTGTGCTCATCATCCTCGAGTTGATCCGGTCGCGGGATCTGAGGCTGCTCAAGGTTGGGATCGTCAGCCTCGTCATCACCCTGTTCACAGCGCACGGCATCGGGACGTGGATCATCCTGTACGACTTCTCGCGAGCGGGGGCCGCACTCGGACTGATATCGGAGTGGCAGCCACCCAACTTCGGTGGCATTGCACAGGCACCGTACCTGATCGTGATCGTCGGCCTCTTCGTTGGCTTCGCTCGTGGGCGTCTGACGCTGCGAGACCTCATCGTCGTTCTGCCCTTCCTGTTCTATGGGATGACGTCGGAGCGAGCGGTGTTCCCCGCAGCGATCGTGTTGTTGCCGTTCGCAGTTGCTGGGATACCCTCTCCGACGCTCAGTCGCTCGACGACGTCCAAGTCCATCGTGGTCACAGCAATGGTGGTCATCGGCGGTATGGCGCTGCTCCCGATGCTGGTCCGACCGCTAGGGGTCCTGGATGCCGAGCGGTTCCCCAACGATGCGGTGGTTGCTTCGATCGATGGGAGCACGGTCTTCCACGACACGGCCGTGGGCGGATATCTCATCTACGCGGCATGGCCGGACGACCTGGTCTACATCGACGACAGGGCAGAGCTCTATGGATTCGAGCGGCTCGAGGGGTTCGTGCGAGCCCAGTCGGGCGACTACGTGGAGGTCTTCGACCGTTACGACATCGAGGTTGCAATCGTCAAGCCCGACTCGGCTCTGTTCCGTCGCCTCACTGCCGACGGGTGGATGCTCGAGGTCGAGTCCGAGGAGTTCGTGACGCTCAGCGCGCCAGCCGACCGATCGTGACGACGAAAGGCACTGTCCAGGCGGATTGATGACGAACGAGAAGGGGAGGGAGCGAACCGCTCCCTCCCCTTCCGTGTTGTGTTGGTGGTGTTCTTTACGACTAGAGCGAGTTACCGGCGTTGGAGAACGTCGTACCGATCTTGCCGCTCAGGAACGTGATTGCCACAATCAGTACGATTGCGATGAGTGCGACGAGCAAGGCGTATTCCACCATCGTTGCACCCTCTTCTTTACTTGCCATCCTGGTCTGGAAGGCCGTCCAGAGACGAAGCATATGTTGTACCTCCTACGTACAAGGCGATCCGTACCTAAACCTACGGCACCTGAGCCGAATACTTAATGGGTCCTCCGACCCATTGGGGAGGTCATCACCACTCACGATCGAGGCCGAGCTTGATGGATTCGACGACCGCCTGTGCCCGGTCGTTGACCCCGAGCTTCTCATAGATGGATGCGAGGTGGTTCTTGACGGTTTTCTGCGAGATGTACAGCTCGTCTGCGATGTCCTCGGTGCTCGAGATGCCCCGTACGAGGCATCTCAGGACGTCGCGCTCGCGTTCGGTGACGGTAGCTGCCCGAGACGAGAGGCGAGGGGTGCGATAGCCGGCGAGTACCGTATCGATATCGACGTCGAATAGGTTGTGTCCATCGTGGACTGCGCGGATCGCGGCGGCGAGATCGGGAAGCGGAAGACTCTTCGAGAGGAACGCGACGGCGCCGGCTTCGGCGGCAGACGTCCTGTAGGACTCGGCCGTGTGCATGGTCACGATGATCGTCGGTGGCAGATCCTGGATTTGGCTGATCGCTGAGAGGCCGGACATCCCGGGCATCTCGACGTCGACGAGCAGGACGTCCGGGTTGGTGGCAGTCACGAGATCTTTGAGTGTCGTGCCGTCGACAGCGGTGCCGACCACGGCGATGTCTGGCAGGCTGTCGAGGCCTTGCTTCAATCCATCGAGCATGAGTCTGTGGTCGTCTGCAATGACGATACGGATCGATGTGTTCACCGATCTTCCTTCCATGTGACGGTTACGGTGGTTCCAGCGTCGAGAGTAGACGAGATGGTCAGGTCTGCCCCGATCAGGTTGGCTCGTTCTTTCATACCGACGAGGCCGAAGCGTCCAACACTCGATTCGTCATGGGTGAAACCGGTGCCGTTGTCGGAAACCGAGAACGTTCCCCCCGTGTCCGTGATCCTCCCTGTCACGCTGATGACGGATGCTTCCGCGTGGCTGATCGCGTTCCTGAAGCTCTCGGTCAGGAGGGCTCCGATTTCAGCCGCAACTGCGGGACGCGGTGGCGTGCGCTCGTCGATATCGATGACGATGCTGGGGCCGTCAGCGTCGACGTCTGCGACGAGCGAGTGAGCAAGCTCGACGATGCTCGAACTCCGGTCTGCCCTGAGGTCCTGAACCCGGTTGCGGACGGTATCGACGAGGCGGGTGACGTTGGATCTCGTTGCCTCGAGGTTCCGTGCCTGATCGGGAGTGAGATCCCCCGCCATGAGGATCATGTCGAGAGCGAGGCCGACGGATGCGATCGAGGGCGCGATGTCGTCGTGGAGCTCTCGCGCCAGGCGGAGACGTTCACGCTGGATGGTCATGCCTGCCAGTTTCTGTAGCATCAGGTCATTGTCGATCGCGAGTCCGATGGGAGCCAGAGTCTGATGGAGGGCTGCCGCTTCGGTAGTCGTGATCCCTTCATCCCCTGTCCACAGCTCGAGTCGGGCGAGGGGTCTGTCCTGCCAGGAGATAGGTACGCTCGTGGTCGGTGTCGACGGGGGAGTGGTCCCGCGGCGGGCGAGGATGACGTCACCGTTGGCGACTATTCGTGCAGGTGCATCGGGAAGGATGACAGCAACATCGCGGAGCGTGTCCTGGGCTGTAGCAACGGCGTTGATGTCCGGCGAAGTCGCGATCGTGACGAGATCTTCGAGGAGATCATGAGTTGCCGTGAGTCGCTCGGCCCGGCTGAGGGCGGCCTTGGTCGCGAGCAAGATGTCCGCGGCTCGCTTGGACTCCGAGGCGATTGCTCGCTGGATTTCGCTGAAGGCGATCGCCGTGAGACCGTATATGGCCGAGATGCGCGCTACGTCGTTGAGGGAGCTCGATGTGCCGATCGTGCTGATGAGGGTGACGCCGAGGATCGCCAGCGCGGCTGCGGGGAGTGCAAAGCGGTGGCTTCCACCGATGGCCGCGAGGAATATCGAAGCAACCGGGAGCAGAGCGAAACTGCTCGTGAGCCCACCGGTGAGCGCCGTGGCGAACGAGTAGAGCACGATCCCGATGGCGACGGAAGCCGCGCCCAGCCACGATCCCTTCGGGAACGGGATGGGTGTTGCGAGCGCGATCAGCACACCGACGGTGCTGATGCCGATGGCAACGGCGGTATCCGTCGTCACACCAGACACGACTACGGTGCCGACTACCGCCACGGCAAATGCACCGATGTGGATGATGATCGACGTGATACGAAGTCGATGGGACCACGAGGGCGTTCCTGTCACAGTGCCAGGGTACAGTCCCGATCATGTCTGACAGTGTCACTTCCGTGCCGCACTCCGTTGTCCTCATCGGTGGTGGCATCGGCGCGGGAAAGACGAGTGTCTCACGGGTGTTCAGCGATCACGGGTTCTCGGTCATCTCGACCGACGAGATCGGACGAGATGTCCTTGCCGGGGGTTCGCCCGGTGTGGATGCCGTGGCTCGGCTGTGGCCTCGGGTCGTCAGGGACGGTGTCGTGGACAGAGCGGCACTCGCAGGGATCGTCTTCGATGATGCTGTGGCGCTCGAAGCGCTCGAAGCGATCACACACCCGGCCATCGAGCGCACAGCACGCAAGCAAATCGCGGCTTGCGGGGGACCTGTCGTCGTGGAGGTTCCGGTGATGAAGGTGTTCAAGGACGATCCATTCACGAGGATCGCCGTCGTTGCAGATATCGAGGTTCGCATCGCCAGGGCGGTTGCGAGGGGAGCGACTCGCGAGGATGTGCTGGCGCGTATGTCGCACCAACCGACCCAGGATGAGTGGCGTACCTGGGCGGACATGGTCGTCGACAACACAGGAGCGTGGGCACACACGGAGGCGGCGGTGGAGGCCATCATCCACACGGTGACCACCGATGGCTGAGATGCGCCCGTTCGAGGTAGTCAGCGACTTCGAGCCGAGCGGAGATCAACCGGAGGCGATAGCGAAACTCGTCGAGGGCGTCCAGCGCGGTGATCGGCTCCAGACGTTGCTTGGGATCACGGGGAGTGGCAAGTCGGCAACGATCGCATGGACCATCGAGCAGGTCCAGAAGCCGGCCCTGATCCTTGCTCCGAACAAGGCGCTCGCTGCACAACTGGCCAACGAGTTCAGACAGTTCTTCCCGCACAACCGGGTCGAGTACTTCGTTTCATACTACGACTACTACCAACCCGAGGCCTATATCGCCCAGACCGACACGTACATCGAGAAAGAGTCGACGGTCAACGACGAGATCGATCGGCTGCGCCACGCTGCAACCGCAGGACTCCTCACCCGCAGGGACGTCATCATCGTGGCATCGGTCTCTGCCATCTACGGTCTCGGCTCGCCGGAGCACTACGAAGGTCAACTCCTGCGTTTGGTGCGCGGGGTGGAGTTCCCCCTCGAAGAGTCGATCAAGCGACTCGTGAACATCCAGTACGACCGCAACGAGGTCAACTTGACCCGGGGAACGTTCAGGGTGCGAGGCGACACGCTCGAGGTGTTCCCGACGTACGACGAAACCATCGTACGGATCCAGTACTGGGGGGACGAGGTCGAGAGGATCTCGCGCATGAATCCTGTGACGGGCGAAGTGATCGAGGAGATGAGTGAAGCCTGGGTGTATCCGGCCACACACTACGTCACGTCCAAGGAGATCCTCGATCGGGCGATCAGCGGTATCGAGGTCGAGTTGCAGGACCGCCTCCATGAGCTCGACCGGGCGGGAAAGATGCTCGAAGCCCAACGACTCCGCATGCGAACACGGTACGACATCGAGATGATGCGTGAGGTCGGATACTGCTCCGGCATCGAGAACTACTCGCGGTATCTCGACGGGCGGGAACCGGGGGAGGCACCGTTCACCCTGCTCGACTACTTCCCAGACGACTTCTTGATGGTGATCGACGAGAGCCACGTCACGATCCCACAGATCCACGGCCAGTACGCCGGAGACAAGTCCCGAAAGTCCGTCCTCATCGATCATGGGTTCCGGCTTCCGTCGGCGTTGGACAACAGGCCGTTGACGTTCGACGAGTGGTACGACAAGACTGATCAGGTGATCCTCCTCTCAGCAACGCCGGGGCGGTGGGAGCTGGCAGAATCGACACAGATCGTCGAGCAGGTCATCCGTCCGACAGGACTCGTCGACCCCGAGGTCATCGTACGGCCCACGAAGGGCCAGATAGACGACCTCGTCGGAGAGATCCAACGGGTTGCCGAGTCCGACCAGCGTGCTCTCGTCACCACGCTGACGAAGAAGATGGCCGAGGACCTCTCGGACTACCTCCTCGAATTGGGGGTTCGAGCGCGGTACCTGCACTCGGACATCGACACTCTCGAACGTGTCCAGATCCTCCGTGATCTCCGTCTCGGAGAGTACGACGTGCTCATCGGTGTCAACCTCCTTCGGGAGGGGCTCGACCTTCCAGAGGTTTCACTCGTGGCGATCCTCGACGCGGACAAGGAAGGGTTCCTGCGCTCGGGTACGAGTCTCGTCCAGACGATCGGACGAGCAGCGCGCAACGTCGACGGAGCAGTGATCATGTACGCAGACGAGATGACCGATTCGATGCGTAAGGCACTCAACGAGACGAACCGCCGGCGCATGATCCAGATCGCGTTCAACGAGGAGCACGGGATCGATCCCCAGACCATCCGTAAGAAGGTGTCCGACATCCTCGAACTCGTCGCGACCGCGGACGCTCCGAGCGTCGACAACCGTGCCCGCGAGCTACGCAGGCGCGAGCCCCTCGACCTGACGACCCCCGATCTTCGCCGGCTGATCCAAACGCTCGAGGAGGAGATGCACGACGCCGCTGCCGACCTGCGGTTCGAGTACGCAGCGCGCCTGAGGGACGAGATCAACGAACTCAAGCGGGAACTGAAAGAGATCGTGGAAGCGAGTACCTGACGGTACTTGGTACCTGGTACTTGGTACTTGGTACCGAGTACTCCGACGGCGAAGCCGTCGTCGCCTTCCTGTCACACCCCTTCGGTACACTCCCCGAATCCGGGCAGCAACGAGCGGTGAGTGACGTGGCAAGCGACAAGATCGTCGTACAGGGCGCGAGAGAACACAACCTGAAGAACGTGCACCTCGAGCTTCCGCGCGACAAACTGATCGTGTTCACCGGCATCTCGGGTTCGGGGAAGTCATCGCTGGCGTTCGACACGATCTACGCCGAGGGACAACGACGGTACGTCGAGTCACTCTCTGCGTACGCCCGGCAGTTCCTCGGGCAGATGGACAAACCCGACGTCGATTTCATCGAAGGTCTCTCGCCTGCGATCTCGATCGACCAGAAGACCGCGAGCAGGAACCCCCGATCGACGGTCGGCACGGTCACGGAGATCCACGACTACCTCCGGCTGCTCTACGCACGTATTGGTGTTCCCCACTGTCCGAAGGACGGGATTGCTGTGTCTCGGCAGACCCCGCAACAGATCGTCGATCGGATCCTCGAGCTCGAGGAGTCCACTCGCTTCCAGGTACTCGCCCCGGTCGTACGCGGTCGCAAGGGTGAGTACGACAGCCTCGTTGCCGATCTCGTCAAGGCAGGCTTCTCGAGGGCGCGTGTCGATGGGGAAGTGAGGGACCTCACCGACGATCTCGATCTTGCTCGATACGAGCAGCACACCATCGAGGTCGTCGTCGACCGTCTCGTTCGGCGCGAAGGTATCGACAGACGCCTCACGGACTCCGTCGAAACCGCTCTCAGTCTGGCCGAGGGCACAGCGATCGTCGACATCGAGGATGGTCCGACGCTGAGCTTCTCTCAGGCGTTCGCGTGTCCCGAATGTGGTCTCTCGTTCGACGAGCTCCAGCCGAGGAACTTCTCGTTCAACAGCCCGTACGGTGCGTGTCCGGAGTGTTCTGGTATCGGGACGCGATACCAGGTCGACGGGAGCCTCGTCGTGCCACAACCGGACATGTCCCTCGCCGAGGGAGCGATCGCTCCGTGGCGTGGGCGACACCGGATGACGTACTATCAGCGGCTCATCCGATCCGTTGCCGACGTCCATGGGATCGATGTCGACGCCCCCTGGCGTGAGCTCTCAGATGAGCACCAACATCTCCTTCTCCACGGTGGAGGTGACGGTGCTTACACGGTGCGCTACGAGAACCGATTCGGGCGCCAACGTAGTTACGACGCAACCTACGAGGGAGTCATGGGGTGGGTCGAGCGTCGGTACACGGACTCGGAGTCCGATGGTGCACGAGCGAGTTATCAGCAGTACATGCGCGAGATCCCTTGTTCGAAGTGTCGTGGAGGGCGGCTCAACGACGTGAGCCTCGCTGTGACGATCGAGGGAGTGAACATCGCCGATCTGTCCGGTATGAGTCTCCGCTCATCTCGAGAGTTCCTCCGGTCGATCGAACTCGATGAGCGCGACACGGTGATCGCTGAGCCGATCATCAAGGAGATCTCCGAGCGTCTCGATTTCCTCGTCGCGGTCGGCCTCGACTATCTCACGCTCGCCCGATCCGCGGCGACCCTTGCAGGGGGAGAAGCGCAGCGAATCCGGCTCGCGACTCAGATAGGATCGGGGCTCGTCGGTGTCCTCTACATCCTCGATGAGCCTTCGATCGGTCTTCACCAGCGCGACAACCAGCGGCTGATCGAGACACTGCTGCGGCTGCGCGATCTCGGCAACACGTTGATCGTGGTCGAACACGACGAGGAAACGATCCGTATAGCAGACCACGTCGTCGACATCGGTCCCGGGGCGGGAGAGCACGGTGGGCGAATCGTCGTTGAGGGAAGCGTCGCCGACGTCGAAGCCTGCGAAGAGTCGCTCACGGGAATGTACCTTGCTCGTGAGCGGAGGATCGAGATTCCGGCCACGCGTCGCGTGGGCAGAGACGAAGAGATCACGGTCATCGGAGCGGCCGAGAACAATCTGAAGAACATCGACGTATCGTTCCCTCTTGGGAAGTTCACAGCGGTCACCGGCGTCTCTGGAAGTGGAAAGTCCTCCCTCGTTCAGCAGATCCTCACGAGGGCACTCCATGTGTCGCTTCACGGTGGCCGAACACTCCCAGGCAGACATCGCAGGATCGAAGGGCTGGAGTTCATCGACAAGGTGATCAACATCGACCAGTCACCGATCGGAAGGACGCCGCGGTCCAACCCCGTCACCTATACGAAGGTCTTCGATGCCATCCGCCAGTTGTTCGCTGCGACCGAAGATGCCAGGATGCGCGGCTATCAACCGGGGCGGTTCTCCTTCAACGTCACCGGTGGACGATGCGAGGCGTGCAAGGGAGATGGCACGCTCAAGATCGAGATGCACTTCCTGCCAGACGTATACGTTCCCTGCGACACATGTAACGGTTTGCGCTACAACCGCGACACGCTCGAGGTCAAGTTCAAAGGTCACTCGATAGCGGACGTTCTCGGCATGAGCATCGAGGAGGCGCTCACGTTCTTCGAGCATCAGCCACGTATTGCCAGGGTGCTCGGCACCCTCTACGACGTCGGGCTCGGGTATGTCCGCCTCGGCCAACCTGCACCGACACTGTCTGGCGGCGAGGCGCAACGCGTCAAACTCGCTGCGGAACTCGGCAAGCGATCGACCGGGCGGACGCTCTACATCCTCGATGAGCCGACGACGGGCCTCCACTTCGAGGATATCTCCAAGTTGCTCGGTGTGTTGCAGCGCCTCGTCGACGGTGGGAACACGGTCGTCGTCATCGAACACAACCTGGATGTGATCAAGTCGGTCGATTGGGTGATCGATCTCGGCCCCGACGGTGGTGAAGGTGGTGGGGACATCGTGGCCGTGGGCACGCCCGAAGATGTTGCCAAGGTCTCGGAGAGCTACACAGGCAAGTTCCTGCGCGATGTGCTCGAGGAATCGTGACGTCAGATGTCCAGCGACAAGCGGGAAGGACCATGAGCGAATCGTGGGATGAGATCGCCGAGTGGTGGATCGAAGAGGTGCTCAACGACCCCGCGTACGACGACGACGTTCACCCCGTCCTTGGAGCGTTGCTCGACGGCACCGGTGACACGGCCATCGACCTCGGTTGCGGCGAAGGCCAGGGGATTCGATTCGTCGGCGGAACGGTGATCGGCACGGACCTCGCGTTCGAGCTCCTCAGACATGCCCGGATGAACGCACCGGCGGTCTGTGCGCGACTGCCCGATCTCGGCTGGGTACGCACGGACAGCTTCTCACTCGCCTACAGCGTGTACCTCCTCGATCTCATCGCCGACTACCGACGGTTCTTCGACGAGACGGCGCGAATCGTCCGCACGGGTGGCCACCTCGTGGTCGTGATCAACCATCCGGTGTACACGGCCCCGGGATCGGCGCCATTGATGGACGAAGACAGGGAGATCCTGTGGCGATGGGGACAGTACTTCTCCGAAGGGTCCTCGAGTGAGCCTGCAGGGGACGCGACGGTCGAGTTCCATCATCGACCCCTCGACGCGATCCTCTCCGCGGCGTCACAGTCGGGATGGTCGCTCGAACGGATGGTCGAACGCGGGCTGAGCGCAGAGACCATCGCGCGCTTCCCCGAGTACATCGGTCAGGAGCACGTTCCTCGTCTCGCCGGGTTTCGCTGGATACGGAGGGCCGAGGGCGCCACGTGACCCGCCGGTACCATGGCGTCGATGCTGCACCGGCCTGAACCTTCCTCGATCCCGGACTCACCGGGTGTGTACATCTTTCGCGATGGCCACGGCCGTGCTCTGTACATCGGCAAGGCGAAGTCGCTGAGGAAGCGCACGGCCAGCTACTTCGCCACAGACCTTGCGCCGAGAACCCGGTTGATGGTCGAAGCTGCGAGCGACCTCGAGTGGATCATCACCGACTCGGAGCTTGCAGCCCTCATGCTCGAGTTCTCCCTGGTCCAGGAGCATCAGCCCCAGTTCAACGTGCGCCTCAAGGACGACAAGAGCTTCCCCTACCTGGCGGTGACGGTTGGCGAGACGTGGCCGAGAGCCCAGGTCATGCGAGGGCGGAAGCGGCGGGGCATCGCGTACTTCGGGCCGTACGCCCGGGCGTACGCTATTCGGCAAACACTCGACAGGTTGTTGCGGACCTTTCCCGTGCGTACCTGTACGGATACGAAGTTCAAGCGTCACGAGGCAACGGGACGCCCCTGCCTCCTGTTCCACATCGAGAAGTGTGCCGGGCCGTGTATCGCTGCCATCTCCGAGGTCGACTACCGGACGCATGTCGAGGGATTGACGAAGTTCCTCGGCGGAGGCAGTACCGAGTTGATCGCCGATGTCGAGCGGGCGATGCAAGCCGCGGCGTCGGACCACGAGTTCGAGCAGGCAGCGCGGCTCCGCGACCAGGTCACAGCGATGCGGTCGGTCCTCGAACGACAGGAACTCGTTACCGACTCGCAAGAGGACTTCGATGTTCTCGCCATCGACGAGGACGACCTCGAGTTCGTTCTCATCGTGCTCAACGTACGCAACGGACGGGTCACTGGTCGCAAGACGATGGTGGTCGACCGTGTCGAGGAGATCGATAGAGACGAATTCATCGGCAGGATGATCGGCCAGATGTATCGCGATGAGACGCCACCGAAACAGGTTCTCGTACCGGTGCTACCTCCCGATCGGGATCTCTGGACAGCGTGGTTGTCCATCGAGCGAGGATCGAAGGTTTCGCTCCGCGTTCCGATGCGCGGAGCGAAACGCCGCATCATGGAGACGGCCGAAGCGAACGCACGGGAGGAGTTCGCAAGGCACCGCCTCAAACGGCACACCGACCACAACGCGAGAGCACGAGCGTTGCGGAGCCTTCAAGAGACGCTCGAACTGCCGGAGCCTCCGCTTCGTATCGAGTGCTACGACATCTCGACGATCCAGGGCCGGTTCACCGTCGCATCGATGGTGGTCTTCGAGGACGGGCTCCCCAAGAAGTCCGAGTACCGGCGGTTCAAGATCCGAACGATCGACGGTCAGGACGACTTCGCTGCGATGGAGGAAGTGATCCGTCGGCGGTTTACCGCATATGTAGCCGAGACTGCCAACCCCGAGATTTCGTCGGGAAAGTTCTCGTACCCGCCCGGCCTGGTCGTCATCGACGGAGGAAAGGGCCAACTCGGAAGGGCGTCGGCGGTTCTCACCGATCTGGATCTCGACATCGCTGTCGTCGGACTGGCGAAGAAGCTCGAGGAGGTGTTCCTTCCCGGTCGATCGGACCCCGTTGTCATCCCTCGTGGGGAGGAGTCGCTGTACCTGCTCCAGCGGGTACGCGACGAAGCCCATCGTTTCGCCATCACCTACCACCGCCGGCTGCGCTCTCGTTCGATGGTCGAATCGGTGCTCGACGATGTGCGTGGGATCGGGCCTGCCAGGAAGCGGGTACTCATGCGCGAGTTCGGATCGATCAAGAAGATGCGAAATGCAGGGATTGACGACCTCAGTCGGGTTGTTCCCGATAGTGTTGCAGCAGCACTCTACGAAGCGCTTCACGAGGTGTGACGACCGATGGACCAGATGAACGAACCAGCTCACGTCGTGATCATCACCGGGCTTTCGGGTGCCGGACGATCCCAGGCAGCTAACGTGCTCGAGGACATCGGGTACTTCGTCGTTGACAACCTCCCGACGGTTCTCATCGATGACCTCGTCAACGCGATCGGGTCGGTCGAGGGCAGCAGGACGCACATCGCCGTTGTCGTCGACACCCGAGCCGGTATGGATGCAGAGAGCCTCGACCTCGCGCTGATCGGTCTGCATCGTGACGGCCTTCGAACCACGGTTCTGTTCCTCACCGCAGACGACAGGGTGCTAGCGCGACGGTTCGAGGAGAGCCGACGTCCCCATCCGGTCGATGCAGCATCGCTCGACGAAGCCATCGCTCTCGAACGCGCTGCGTTCGAAGACGTGCGAGCCGGTTCCGATGTGATCATCGACACGAGCGAGCTCAACGTGCACGAACTCAGGGACACGTTGCGCGCAGCCTTCACCGACACGGTCGCGGAGCCATCGATGCGGATCGATGTCACGTCGTTCGGCTTCAAACGTGGTGTCCCCACGGTCGTCGATCTCCTGTTCGATGTTCGCTTCCTGCCCAATCCGCACTGGGTTCCCGATCTTCGAGACCGAACCGGGCTCGAAGATCCTGTTCGTGAGTACGTCTTTTCGTACCCGGAGGCCACGGAGTTCCTGGATAGAGTCACGAGCCTTCTCGCGTTCCTCGTGCCCCACTACGAAGCAGAAGGCAAGTCCTACCTCATGATTGGGGTCGGGTGCACAGGGGGGAGACACCGCAGCGTCGCGCTTGCCGAGGCGATAGCGCAGCGACTCACAGACGGCGGCATACCCACCGATGTCAGACATCGGGACGTCGAACGGTGATCCCTTCCATCGGCACACACCCCGAGGTGGTTCTCGAGGAGTTGCAGGCAGCGTTCGAGGGCCCCCACGTCGTTGCGATCGGTGGAGGCCACGGCCTGTCGAAGGCACTCCAAGCCGCCCTCAGCTACGCGGGACGTGTCGATGCCATCGTGTCGGTCGCAGACGACGGAGGATCCAGCGGAAGGTTGGTGCCGCATCTCGACATTCCTCCGCCAGGCGATATCCGCAAATGCCTTGTCGCTCTGACACCGGGCGACTCCATCTGGAAGGGGCTCTTCGAGTATCGATTCGAGAGTGCCGACGTTGCAGGACACTCACTCGGGAATCTCATCCTCGCCGGACTCGCCGATATCGAAGGATCGTTCGAGCAGGCGCTGATCCGTGCCGAGCGCCTGCTCGGCGCATCTGGTTCGGTGATCCCAGCCTGTCGTGACCGCCTCGTGCTCCAGGCAGACAGCGACGGGGGCGTCCTTTCGGGTCAGATGACGATCGCCAGGCACAGGGGACGGATCGACGCGATCACCGTGTTGCCGACGTCGGCGGCTGCCACGCCGCGAGCCGTCGACGCGATCGAGCGGGCAGACCAGATCATCCTTGGACCCGGAAGCTTGATGACCTCGACGATCGCTGCGATGCGTGTCCCCGGGATCACCGAGGCGATCAACCGGTCCGACGCTCAGCTGATTCTCGTGGCGAATCTGATCACCCAGGACGGTGAAACACTCGATATGGACGGGATCGACCACCTCGATGCGCTGATTCGCCTGACCGGTGTGCGTCCCCCCGGTGCTATCGTCGGGAACGATCAAGTCATAGATGCCGCTCCACCGCTCGAGGGGATCGAGTTCGAGCCGGACATCGTCGCGACGTACGGCACCGATCTCATCACCGCTGACATCGTCGATGGCGATGCCGACTGGCCGAGTCACGATCCCATCAAGCTGGGAGCGGTTCTGCACGCGGCCACGCGCGGGAGTTTCAGGAGCTGAACATGAAAGTAGCGATCAACGGATTCGGGCGTATCGGAAGGAACTTCTTTCGTGCCGCCAAGGGCACGAGCCTCTCAGACGATCTCCGTCGAGCGATCGTCGGTGTCGACGTCTCAGCCTCGACGCTCGGCGCAGCCTTCGAGGGTGTTGTAGCCGCGATTCGGGGGATCGAGATCGTTGCGATCAACGACCTCGGAGACGTCGATGTCAACGCGAACCTCTTGCGATACGACACGGTCCATGGACGGTATCCCGGAACAGTCGAGGTCGTCGATGGGGACATGGTGGTCGATGGAGACCGCTTCAGAGTGTTCGCCGAGCGCGACCCGGAACAGCTTCCGTGGGGAGAGCTCGGCGTCGACATCGTGATCGAGGCAACCGGGGTGTTTCGCACGCACGAGTCGGCATCCAAACATCTCGCTGCCGGCGCTCGGTACGTGATCGTCACGGCACCAATGAGTGATCCGGACGTGTCCATCGTCCTGGGTGTCAACGACGATGCGCTCGATGTGGAGAACCACCGGATCATCTCGAATGCATCATGCACGACCAACTGTGTCGCCCCGATGGCAAAGGTCATCGACGATACGTTCGGCATCGAGAACGGGATGTTCACGACCGTCCACGCGTACACCAACGACCAGTCACTCTCAGACGTCATGCACTCGGACCCTCGCAGGGCCAGAGCTGCGGCGCTGAACATCATCCCGACCAGTACCGGCGCTGCATCAGCCGTCGGCAAGGTCCTCCCCGGTCTGAACGGCAAGCTCCAGGCAAAGGCGCTCCGGGTTCCCGTGATCGATGGTTCCATCACGGACCTCGTCGTGAACGTGTCGCGCGCCACGACGGTCGACGAGGTCAACGGTGCGTTGCGCTCTGCCGCCCAGGGACCGTTGAAGGGGTTGATGCGGTACACGGAGGACCCGATCGTGTCGTCAGACATCATCGGCGATCCGCACTCGGTCATCATCGATGGCTCCTCGACAATGGTGCTCGACTCGGTTGTCAAGGTGTTCGGTTGGTACGACAACGAGTGGGGGTACTCGAGTCGTCTCGTCGACCTGGCTCGCAAGCTTGCCTGACAAACGCCTACCCACTCTTGACTCGATCGGGATGTCGGGTCGCACGGTTCTGGTTCGGTCCGATCTCAACGTCCCGATCGACGACGGCGTCGTCGGCGACACCTTCCGCATCACGTCGAGCCTTGCGACGATCAACGAGGTGCGTTCCCGTGCGCAGCGAGTCATCGTTGCAAGTCACCTTGGTCGGCCAGACGGCATCGACCCGGCTCTCTCTATGGCTCCGGTGGCACAGGTGCTCGGGGAACTCGGCGGATTCGCAACGGTGCTCGCTCCCGGCGTCATCGGGACCGACGTTGTCGATACGATCGCGAACGCGGCGGAGGGAGACGTCGTTGTTCTCGAGAACACGCGCTTCGAGGCTGGAGAGACTCGGAACGACCCCGTCATGGCAGATGGCCTTGCTGATCTGACCGACATCTTCGTGAGCGATGCGTTCGGAACGGCGCACAGGGCGCATGCATCCAACGTTGGGATCGCAGAGCGGGTGCCATCGGTGGCCGGCCGCTTGATGGCGTCAGAGATCGACGCATTCGACCGTCTGCTTCTCGGTCGAGATCGACCGTATGTGGTTGTCATGGGCGGAGCGAAGATCTCCGACAAGCTCGGCGTGATCGAGCACCTTCTCCCGAAGGTCGACCTCATGTTGATCGGAGGTGGCATGTGTTTCACGCTGCTGGGGGCCGCGGGGTACGACGTCGGTGCCTCCCTCTTCGAACCGTCGATGGTCGACACGGTTGGACGTCTACTCGACTCGGAACACGGAGACAAGATCGTGCTCCCTCGCGATGTCATCGTCGCGGACCGATTCGCTGCCGACGCCGAACATCGAATCGTCCCGATCGCTGAGATCCCCGGCGATGGCATCGGACTCGATATCGGCCCGGCGACGGTGGCACAGTTCTCGAGTGCCATCGTGGAAGCCGAGGCAGTGTTCTGGAATGGCCCGATGGGTGTGTTCGAGTGGGAGGCCTTCCGCGGCGGCACCGAGGGCATCGCCGACGCCGTCGCATCGAGCGATGGCTATACGGTCGTGGGCGGAGGCGACAGTGTCGCTGCGATCAGGATGCTCGGCCGACAGGACGACGTGACCCACGTGTCGAGCGGTGGGGGAGCAGGGCTTGCCATGCTTGAAGGGGCGACACTACCGGGCATTGCGGTGCTCGAGAGAAAGGATCGTGATGCGTAAGGACCTCATCGTCGGGAACTGGAAGATGAACACGAATCATCTGGAAGCGATCCAGATGGTTCAGAAGTTGAGTTACCGGCTGGATCCATCCGACTACGAACGTGTCGACGTTGTCGTGTGTCCGCCGTTCACATCGCTGCGTTCTGTGCAAACGGTCATCGAGACCGATCATCTTGCGATCAGGCTTGGTGCTCAGAACGTCGACTGGCATGACAAGGGAGCGTTCACCGGGGAGATTTCCCCATCGATGCTCGCCAAGTTACGTGTGTCATACGTCATCGTCGGTCACTCCGAACGTCGGCAACTCTTTGGAGAGACCGATGAGATTGTCAACAAGAAGGCCAAGGCAGTTGTTGCAGCGGGGATGACACCGATCGTCTGTGTGGGTGAAACGGAACAGCAACGCGATGCCGGTGAGGCAGAACTGATCGTTCGTTCCCAGGTCCGTGCGAGCCTTGCCGGAATCGCCACAGATACGGTCGCCTCGCTCGTTGTTGCGTACGAGCCGATCTGGGCTATCGGTACGGGCCGTACCGCGAGCGCCGACGATGCAGGAACGATGTGTGCGTTCGTACGGGATGAAGTGGGCACGTTCGCAGGCAGTGCAGCAGACGACGTGAGGATCCTCTACGGCGGTTCGGTGAACCCGGGAAATATCGCAGGTTTCATGGCGAAGCGCGACGTTGACGGTGCACTCGTCGGTGGGGCATCTCTCGACCCCGATACGTTCGCCTCGATCGTGCGGTACTGGATGTAACGCGCGCGGGAAAGCCCTAGCCTGGCTCCCCATGACGCCGTACCAGATCAGCTTCGAGTTCGACATAGCCCGCCGGATCGGGTGGAGCGACGAAGAGCTTGGCGATCACATCGACGACGTGTTCGACCGGCTTCGTCAAGCAGACGGTGTTCGCTCCATGGACGCTGAGGCCCAGCTCGACACGGGAAGAACACAGATCGTTGTCAGGTACATGACGTTCGCCGACGATCCCGAACGACACGCACGGGTGCTGTTGGGAGTCGCGATCAGATCCTGTGGCGGCGGTCATCGGGGGTTGCTTCCGTTCTCCGAGGAGGCTGTGGTGAAGCCAAAGCGCAACCAGTGGTCTGGACTTCGCGTGCCGTCGTGGAACGTCCGTCAGGTCACGTTCAACATCGAACCTGACACGGTGTAGAGGAGCGCACTCTCCAGGGGGAGTACGCTGCTGAGATGGAAGCGACCTACACACTCGTACTGCTCCGTCACGGACAGAGCGTTTGGAACCTCGAGAACATCTTCACCGGATGGACCGATGTCGCCCTCTCGGACCGTGGACGCGAGGAGGCAACGGCTGCAGGCGTCGTGATGCGAGATGAAGGGATCGCCTTGGACGTCGTGCACACGTCGGTGCTCCGGCGTGCCATATCGACGGCGAATCTGACCCTCGATGCAATGGACCTCCCGTGGCTGCCGGTGGCGAGGCATTGGCGCCTCAACGAGCGGCACTACGGGGCTCTCCAGGGCTTGAACAAGAAGGAGACGGCGCAGCGGTACGGCACCGAACAGGTTCACCAGTGGCGTCGATCGTTCGCGACGCCTCCTCCTGCGCTCGACCCGGCTGATGAGCGACACCCCTCTCACGATCAACGGTACGCCGACCTTGCACCAGAGCAGCTCCCTGCCACGGAGTGCCTCGCCGACGTCGTCGATCGCATGTTGCCGTACTGGTACGACGCGATCGTTCCTGATCTGCGTGACGGCAAACGCGTCCTGGTGGCAGCACACGGAAACTCGCTGCGTGCGCTTGTCAAGCACCTCGAGGGGATCTCGGACGAGGACATCTCTGGTGTCAATATCCCGACCGGTGTTCCAGCGTTGTACGAACTGGACGAGAACCTCACTCTCATCGAGAGCCGCTACCTCGGTGATCAGGATGCCATCGCCGCAGCAGCGGCCGATGTTGCACGCCAGGCCGGCTGAGGTCGACCCGGACCGTTGCGAGTAGCCCCTGTGTTCCCGACGCGTATCCATGCGGCGGGAACTGCTCTACAACGCTGCATCGACACCCGCAACACCCTTGCAGCTTTGGGCTGAGCACGATCGGTTCCCGATGTAGTTGCGGTAGTGCGCCTCACTCGCCATACTTCCAGCTGGTTGAGTCCGTGTCATACGCGGGTTCAAGTGCGAGAAAGGGTTCGTACATTGCTAGATGGAATCGTTGCAGTTATCCATCTTCTGGTTTCGCTGTCGTTGATCTTCCTGATCCTGCTGCACGCGGGTAAAGGAGGGGGCATGGGTGACATGTTCGGCGGAGGGATGAGTAGTGGAAACGTTGGTGGCTCGACGGTTGTCGAGCGCAACCTGGATCGCCTCACGGTGGTCTTGGCGGTTTCTTTCGCTGTGACCACGTTCACGTTGACCTGGTTGCTTGCGTCCTGACCTTCATCGGTCGGGGGCGATGCGCGTACCTCAGCGCTAACTAAGGAGGCAACTTTGAAAACATTGTGGCGTAGCCGCAAGGTGACTTTCATGGTGCTCCTCATTGCTTTCGCCCTCGTGGCGGCCGCGTGTTCATCAGCTAATGATGACGCCGGTGGCACTGATGAGACCACCACGACCACTGCCGCACCGGCAGAGGAAACGACAACGACGACAACCAAGGCACCCGAGACGACCACCACCACCGAGCCCAAGCTCGAACGGCCATACGGCGGTGAGGCGATCGTTGGAGATGCACAGGAGCCCCCGACGCTCAACGGCTTTGTTCCCGGTGGTGACAACTTCATCGTCTCGATCATTGCTCAGACGTACGCGGCTGGTGTTCAGGAGATCGACGGGTACACGCTCGAGCTGATCCCGGAACTCGTCACCGAGCTCCCGACCGTTGCAAACGGTGGGGTCACGCTCAACGATGATGGCACCATGACGGTCAGCTACGTGATCCGTGACGAGGCTGTCTGGGAAGACGGCACTCCGATCAGTGGTGATGACTTCCAGTTCACGCTGGACACGATCATGAACCCGGATCTACCGATCGACAAGACCAACTACGAGGACATCACGGACTCCGTAGCCGGTCCCAAGACGTTCGAGTACACGATGGCACAGCCGACGGTTCTCTTCGAGCTCATGTTCGGTGAGATCCTTCCAAAGCACGTCGTTGAAGGCACCGACTTCGTCGCCGACTGGAACGAGACGCGCTGGGCATCGTCCGGCCCGTTCAAGTTCAAAGAGTGGGCGAAGGGTGAGTCGGTCACCGTCGAGCGGAACGACAACTACTGGAAGACCGATGAAGAGACGGGCCAGCAACTCCCGTATCTCGACAGCGTGACCTTCAAGTTCATCCCGGAGAGTGAGTCGCTCATCACGGCCTTCAAGGCCCGTGAAGTCGACATCATCCAGCCGGATCCGAACACGGAAGTCATCGAAACACTTCAGGCTCTCGAGCCCGACGGTGCTCGTGTCGAGGTCCTTTCCGGTCCCGTGTGGGAGCACTTGAACTTCCAGTTCGGCCCCGGCCGCCTCGAGCGGAACCCGAACAGCTGTAACGACAACTACAACATGCGACTTGCCGTGGCAGAGACGGTCGACAAGAAGGTCCTCACGGACGAGATCCTTGCCGGCCAGGTCGAGCCACTGTCATCGTACGTTGATGCGTTCGCACCAACCCTCTCGCAGGGTGCGTGGAACCAGTACACCGTTGACAACGCCGCTGCTGCGGAGAGCTACGCCAAGGCTGTCGAGGAAGAGGGCAAGGACTGCTCCGTCGTCTTCTCCACGACGTCGAACAACGACGCACGTGTGAAGATGTCTGAGCTGTTCGTCGGTATGTTCGACGCATCGGGCATCCCTTACGAGAACCAGCTCGAGGACAGCCAGCTGTTCTTCGGTGAGACGCTGGACAACGGCAAGTGGGACCTTGGAGAGTGGGCATGGGTCGGTTCTCCTGGCCTGTCCGGTCTCATCGGCATCCACGACGTGTGGGATCCGGAGGCGCCACCACCAGATGGCTCCAACTACTACCGTTGGGGTACTGAGGACTCGTCAGTCATCGATGCGGCCACGGCACGTTACGCCGAGGTTCGTGACGCGATGAACGCGACGGTCGATGAGGGAGAGCTCACTGCGCTCATCAACGAGGCAGAGAACATCCTCGCAGACAACCTGGTCATCATCCCGCTGTATGCACGTCTCGTGACGGCTGCAGTGTGGGCGGACGAGATCGGTGGCTTCAAGCACAACCCGACTCAGGCCAGCCACACCTGGAACGTCGAGTACTGGTACCGGACGGACATCTAGTCCACTCTGGTTCACACTCGATGTGACAATCTGGAGAGGGAGCCCTTCGGGGCTCCCTCTCTCGTTGTGAGCGGTATTTGGTACTTGGTACTTGGAGGATCAGCGGATAGGAAGCAGCCGGTGAGTTGACAGTTCACAGTTCACAGTTCACAGTTGGAAGCAGGGGCGAGTTCTGGATGCTTGCGCTTCGTGGGTGAACGGAGAACGGTGAACGACTGCTCCCCATCCGCCCGCCGTCTTGGCTAGCAGTCGGCCCATGTGCTGGGGTTGGTCGCCGGCGCTCGACCATCGATGCAGGCCACAATCCGACGGTGATCTGTGAGCCGGCGGCGGTCGAATTCCCTGTCGAAAACCTTGCGTTCGTGTCTGCGCGGAGTGTCGGGCGCAGGGTATAGTTGCAGGCGCCCACGAGCCGGAGGCACGCTTGCTCGCATATATCACCCGCCGGTTGGTCTATGGAATGGTCACGCTGCTTGCACTCAGCGTGATCGTCTTTACGCTGCTTCAGGCCTCGGGTGGTGGGCCTCTCGATAGGTTGAAGCTCAATCCCAGGATGCAGCCTTTCATCCAGCAACTGACCGAGCAGTGGGGACTCGACCAACCGGTCTGGAAGCAGTACACGACGTGGTTGAAGAACTACGTGAGCATCCAGGAGTTCGCGCTCCACAACGCCATCCCGATCATCGCGATCGCCGGGGCGGGCCTGGTCACCTTTCTCATCGTCAAGTTCGTTCGTTCCCAGTGGACGGGGGCGTACCTTCTCGGCATCTGGTCGATCGCCCTGTATCTGGCTCTGCGCAACGTCACCATCAGGTTCAACTGGGGCATCTCGTTCCAGGGTGCCGGTGATGTGTGGGACCTCGTGTTCTCGAGAGTCGGCGCAACCTTCCGGCTGGGGTTCACTGCTCTGGCGATCGCTTTGATCATCGGGATTCCTCTCGGGATCTACCAGGCGATCCGTCAGTACTCGTTCTTCGATCAGCTGGGCACGATCGGTGCGTTTCTTGCGTTTTCGACGCCGATCTTCATCATCGGTGTCGGCCTGCAGATCGTGCTTGCGCTCTACCTCGAGAAGTGGACCGGGGTAAAACTGTTCTACGTCGCCGGGATGAACAGCTCGGCATACGGGGACATGTCTATCGGGGGGAAGATCGCAGACACTCTGCAACACCTCACCTTGCCTGCGATCTCGATAGCGCTCATCTCGCTTGCCGGCTACGCGCGCTTCCAGCGGGCATCGATGCTCGAGGTGCTGCACTCGGACTACCTACGAACAGCGAAGGCCAAGGGGCTCCCGCGACGCAAGGTGGTCGTCAAGCACGCACTGCGCAACGCGATGATCCCGATCGTCACGCTCGTGTCGCTGGACATCGCGTTCATGATCGGCGGCGCCATCATCACGGAGTCCATCTTCGGCTGGCCCGGTGTGGGACGCCTCTACATCAATGCGATCCAAACGATCGATTATCCGGTCGTGATGGCGATCGTGATGGTGATCGGTATCGGTATCGTGGTCATGAACATCGTTGCAGACATCCTCTACGGCGTCATGGATCCGCGGGTGCGTTATGACTGAGCCGAGCAACGAGCCATCGGCGACCGCGGTGGACATCGCCGAAGCTGAGGGCATGGCGATCGAACCCATAACACAGTGGGACCTGTTCTCTACCCGGCTACGTCGACACCGCCTTGCGATGATCGCAACCGTGTTCCTCGGATTCCTCATCGTCATCGTGACACTCGCGCCTGCGATGCAGAGTGCTGGTTGGATCGACAATCCGGCGAAGAGCCTCGTCGACGACAACGGAAGGATCCTACGCAACATCCCACCGCGTGCTTCCGACGGAACCGTGTTCTTCACGGAGATCGTCGGAGGCGAGAAGGTCACGTTCGACGCTTCTCCAACTGCATTGATTTTCGGATCCGACGATCTGGGCCGTTCTGTGTTCACTCGAGTCATCTTCGGTGGACGCGCTTCGCTGATCGTCGGTGTCGTCGTGGGCCTCATCGTGGCATCCCTCGGCACGCTCATGGGTTCCTTGGCCGGGTTCTATCCGGGGGGTATCGATCAATCGTTGATGCGTTTCACCGATCTGATCCTCGGTCTGCCTCTCTTGCCTGTGGCCATCGTCGTTGGTCGAATACTCCCGGAGATCGGATTCTTGCCCGCCTGGCTGAAGGCGGGTCCGCTGGGCATCGCACTCCTCATCGGCTTTCTCACCTGGGGAGGCCTTGCACGGATCGTGCGCGCCGAGTTCCTCTCGCTGCGAGAGAAGGAGTTCGTCGAGGCGGCACGGGCCGCCGGAGCAGGAGACCGCCGAATCGTATTCCGCCACATCCTTCCGAACGCCATGAGCCCGATCATCGTCCAGACGACCTTGATCATCGGCGCAGCGATCATCATCGAGGCTGCGCTGTCGTTCCTCGGCTTCGGTGTGCGTCCACCAACGCCGACGTGGGGTGCCATGGTTGCTCAGGGCGGTCGCATGGCGGTACGCGGGTTCTGGTGGGAGATGGTCTTTTCAGGCTTCGCTCTGGTGAGCACGGTGCTTGCCATCAACTTCCTCGGTGACGGGCTCCGGGATGCTCTCGACCCGACCCAGACGATCGAGCGGAAGTAGGAGTCGACATGACTGAGAAGCTGCTCAAGGTCGAGGACCTCCGCACCTACTTCTCGACGGAGGAGGGCGTCGTGCGGGCCGTCGACGGTATCTCGTTCGATCTGATGCCCGGAGAGCGTCGCGGTGTCGTGGGCGAGTCCGGTTCGGGCAAGTCGGTGACAGCGATGTCCATCATGCGACTGATCGAACCCCCGGCCGGTGAGATCGTCACCGGAACGATCGAGTTCCAGGGTGAGAACCTCCTCGAACTCGGTGAAGATGAGATGCAGGCGATTCGTGGCGGCAAGATCGCGATGATCTTCCAGGATCCGATGACGGCACTCAACCCCGTGTACACGATCGGTGACCAACTCGTCGAGACCATCGTGCTGCATCAGCACGTCTCGAAGAAGGAGGCGCGCGGCATTGCCATCAAGGCCCTCGAAGACGTTCAGATCCCGAACGCCCCGGCCCGTCTCGAGGATTACCCGCACCAGTTCTCCGGCGGTATGCGCCAGCGAGTGATGATCGCCATGGGCCTGTCATGCAACCCCGATCTCCTCATTGCTGACGAACCGACCACCGCACTCGATGTGACGACTCAGGCACAGATCATGAATCTCATGTTGAAGCTCGCAGAGGATCGTGGCACCGCCGTGTTGTTGATCACCCACGACCTCGGTGTCGTTGCCGGCTTCTGCGACACGATCCAGGTCATGTACGCCGGAGGCATTGTCGAGGAAGGGTCGGTCGACGACATCTTCCACAACCCACAGCATCCATACACCTGGGGTCTGCTGGGTTCGATGACCCGACTCGACGGCGTCCATCGCGCACGACTCCACTCGATTGCCGGAGCGCCACCATCGGTGATCGACCTCCCCGTCGGTTGCCGTTTCCGGCCCCGGTGCGAGTTCGCCATCGACATCTGCGGCAAGGTACTTCCAGCGATCCGACCGATCGGCGAAGGCGACCAATCCGTGGCCTGCCACCGGGCCGAGGAACTCGACCTCAAGAAGCTCGACGTCGATGCCGACCGGTCCAAGGAAGGGGCATCGTGAGCGACACGATGGACAAGACGGTCCATGACACTGCTGCGGATGCAGGGGATCTTCCCGAGGACATCATCATGCGGGTGAACCATCTGGTGAAGGAGTTCCCCATATCCAAGGGTGTGTTCTTCAAGAAGCAGGTAGGTGCGGTCAAGGCCGTCTCCGACATCTCCTTCGAGATCAAGAAGGGCGAGACCATGGGTCTCGTCGGGGAGTCGGGGTGTGGCAAGTCGACGACGGCCCGTTCGATCATGCGTCTCGTGGACCCCACCTCGGGGGACGTCTGGTTCCGCTCCGATACGACAGGGACGATCGTCAACCTCGCGACGGCCGGCAAGGAAGAGCTCAGGGCAGCCCGTGAGGACATCCAGATCGTCTTCCAGGACCCGTACGCCTCCCTCAACCCGAGGATGACCGTTGCGTCGATCATCGCCGAACCCCTCACGGTGCACGGTGAAGGAGACAAGGCAGGTCGTGTCGAGAAGGTCAAGGATCTCTTGAAGGTCGTTGGTCTCCAACCGGAGCACGCCAACCGTTACCCCCACGAGTTCTCAGGTGGACAACGTCAGCGGATCGGCATCGCTCGCGCTCTTGCCCTCAACCCTTCGTTCATCGTCCTGGACGAACCGGTATCGGCGCTCGACGTCTCGATCCAGGCCCAGGTCCTCAACCTCCTCGACGATCTCCAGGACGAGTACAACCTCACCTACCTGTTCATCGCACATGACCTGTCGGTGGTCCGGCACATCTCGGATCGTGTCGCTGTGATGTATCTCGGACGCATGGTGGAGATGGCCGAGCGGGACTCCCTCTACGACCAGCCGATGCATCCCTATACGCACGCACTGCTGTCTGCCGTCCCGATTCCGGATCCGTCGGTTGAGGTGAGCCGGGAGAGGATCCTTCTCGAGGGGGATATCCCGTCGCCTGCGAACCCACCGTCCGGATGCAGGTTCCACACGCGTTGCCCGATCGCCGTCGAGGGGAAGTGCGACGTCGATGAGCCTCAGCTCGCCGAGTTGGGCCCCGGTCACTGGGTGGCGTGTCACTTCCCTGAAGTCAAGAAGGTCTTCTGATCGTTCTGGCGGTCGGCCGGTATACTTTCAGCTTCCCCACCACGTCGGAGTGGCGGAATTGGTAGACGCGCTAGGTTGAGGGCCTAGTGGGACATTGTCCCGTGGAAGTTCGAGTCTTCTCTCCGACACCAACGACCCCAAGGGCTCCACCCCTCGGGGTCGTTGCTCGTTGTGCAGCGGCTCGTGTTCGCCACGACCACCACTCTCTGCATCACCACGGACGGTGGTGGTATGGTGCCGCCACCATGAGGGGGAAAGGGAGCGTCGACCCAGGCCACCGCGGGCCCACACACCTTTCCGTGATGCGAAGGGGTGTGCAATGGCACCAGACGATCTACCCGGCCTCGACGACGACTTCCCGCCCGAAGAGGGCACCCCGGAGGTGTCGGAGCCCTCGACTTCCGAGCCCGCTCCATCGGAGACACCCGCGGCGCCGGACGCCCCGGAGTGGACCTCCGAGGAGCTCGACGAGTGGTTCGAGAACGAGGTCGGTGGCGAGTCCGGTGTACCCGAAGACATCGAAGTGGATCCCCACGATCCCGAGTTCGCTGAAGCGGTGGCCGCCTACAAGCGCCTCGAGCCCAACGACTACGCACCCATCGCTCCCTGGGTGCTGTCACAGGCGCACACGGCATGGGAGCAGCTCAGCGATGAGATGAAAGAGCAGTTCCGCAGGGGTTGGGCCAGACGCCAGGCGGCGGCGAGCAAGCCAGACATCGATGAGGAGACCGACTCGGTCATGGACGACATGGAGGTGCTGCCGCCTATCGGGTCTCTTCCCCACGATGGCCCCTTCGACGACCCGCCGGAGGAATCGGTGATCGATGAACTCGCACCCTACCCACCGGCAGGTGGGGTTCCCCACGACGAGGAGGAGGACACGAGTCCTGCTCCGGGGTCGTTCCGGTGGCTCATGCTCGGTATCGCTGCGGTCGTCATAGCGATTCTTCTGTCGATCACCGCGGTTGCTGCGGGATGGACCGGTTTCGGAGGCGGGACGACCACGACGGTCGCTGCTCTCGCCGTCCCGGTCACGACGACCACGTTGGGTGTTGCGGTGACGACGTCTTCATCTTCGACCACGACGACGACGGCTCCGGTCGTCACGACGACCACGTTGGGTGTTGCGGTGACGACGTCTACGTCTTCGACCACGACGACGACGGCTCCGGT
>VAPL010367595.1_pt1 | contig 32305 bp, 24 predicted proteins | sample 3395061 | NCBI WGS metagenome assembly VAPL01 (sample SAMN08290444, study PRJNA428436) | hydrothermal vent metagenome | isolation source: Deep-sea hydrothermal vent chimney 2 | place: Pacific Ocean: Juan De Fuca Ridge | depth 2182 m m | reverse complement strand
CGACCCGACGACATTTCTTCCAGTATCCGCAACAGTTGCACATCAATGGATCGCAACCGCATCCGGCTTTCCGCATCCACATGCGCGCCACCTTCTTCAACACGCTCGCTTAGGGCTGTCGCCAGCTTTTCCTGCCCGTCGGCAACCCGTTCAAGAACATCCGCCTTCAACGCTTGCGACTTTTCATCTTTGTCCAGCTTCGCAACCAACCCGCCAATGGAATCCACCAGGGCATCATTGTTGCCCCCGCTCTCCAGCTTGGTCACCAGCCCGTTGATAGAATCAACCAGATTACCCAGCTGTTCGTCACCCAATGACCGATTAACGTCGGACTGGGTAAACAGCGTTTGCAAAGTCTCCATCTGTCTGGAAAAATGCTCCAGCAACGCAGTGCTGGCACCGCCGTCGCCACTGCTCTCGCCATCTGAATCACTACTGGAAAACCCAAGCCGGGTAATCGAGGATAGCCACTCTTCCAGTTCGCGGTAGAACCGGTTCTGACCGTGGTTGGCAAACAATTCCAACAACCCGACAATCAGTGAACCCGCCAAGCCCAGTAGCGACGAAGCAAACGCCACGCCCATGCCGCCAAGCTGTGCCTCAAGGCCTTTCATCAGCCGGGCAAACACCTCTGCGGCCCCTTCGCCTTCTTGCGGTGCGAGTGAGCGAATAGTCTCAACCACCGCAGGAACCGTCGTTGCCAATCCCCAAAACGTCCCCAATAGACCAAGGAAAATCAACAGGCTAACAATGTAACGGGTGATGTCGCGGACCTCGTCGATCCGGGTGGCAACGGAATCCAAAATAGAGCGCGAAGAAGATGCACCAATCTGCATTTTAGCCCCGCGCGCGCGCAACAACGAGGCAAGCGAAGTCAATAACCGTGGCGCTGTTACCATTGCCTGACCGGGCCGGTCACCAGCGAAGCCTTCGATCCAGCTTACAGAATTGATAATCTGGAACACCTGATAAAAACAGGCGATCACACCGATCACAAAGACAATTCCGATAAACCCGTTCAGCAACGGGTTCGCTAAAAACACCGGAGCCACCTGCGGGTAAGCCACGTAAGCGCCTAATCCGACCATAGCAAGGCAGATCAGCATGACAAGAATCAGGCTCACGGGTTGGGTAAATATCGGCTCGGCCTCGCGATCCGGCTGGTCCATATGGACATTTCCTGACGCTGTTAATTTTTCCGGTAACTTAGGGTGTGTTTCGCCAAGTGCCAACAGCGGATTATCGCAAACTCACCGGGACATATCGCGCACCCGCGCTGACAGCCATTCCAGATCGGGGTCATTTATCCCCAGTTCCTCCAGGTGGTTGGTCGTATTGTACAAATACTCGTTATTCGGTCCACGTCCGCCAACAGCGTTTGCAATGATACTTGCCTGCTCTTCCATTGCCAGACCGCCGCAATACTGAACATGCTCAACATCAATTATAAAAGTCACTGCATGAACCTCCTGCCCGCTCGTCAGGCGAACAGGCAGGGTCTTTTCCAGATAGGCCGATGAAATCAGCTCTCGCTCTCGCAAATATTTCAGCGTCGCTTCCTCGGCCCCCGACGTTACCCGCAAAGCCAACCCGTCACAGGATGCGCCCGTATGTGGGTCAAGCGCCAAAACCAGCCCCGGATTTTCCACCGTGCCGCGATGATGGATAGAGCGCATACAAAACGTGCGTGCATAATTCGAAAGGCGAGCAATCACGATCTCTTCGTGCTCAAATCCCGGGTTCCATATTAATGACCCGTATCCAAATACCCAAAGCGGCTTTTTGCCCATTCCACTGGCCCTTCATCTTTCGGGGCTTTAAGCACTACCTCTAGGTTATGTCAAAGGGGTGGAAATGCGAAAATTGATCGTATTAATAGTGGTGCTGGCCACAGCTTGGGGTGGTTATTGGTTTGTCGGCTCCAGCACCGTTCAGTCAGGTATGACCAATTGGATTTCCATCCAACAGAACAACGGCCTGAATATTGCCTATTCCACCTTGAAAACAAGGGGTTTTCCCAACCGTTTCGACACCACAATTAAAGACATTCAGATTGCCGATCCCCGCTCAGGCAACGTCTGGAGCGCACCATTTTTCCAAATACTCGCCCTTAGCTACAAACCCAACCACATCATCGCGTTCTGGCCAAATGAACAAACAATCCAGATTGCAAACGAGAGGATCGACATCACCAGTGAACAAATAAAAGCCTCGGTCGTGTTCGACCCTGATACGGCTCTGACATTGAACAGATCGTCCTTTGTGTTGGATGATTTTGACCTGAATTCTGAACAAGGTTGGTCTACACAAATCGGATCTGGTCTGTTCGCTACCCGCCAGATGCCGAATCAGGAAAATAGCCACGGCGTTGCCTTAACGCTTAATGATGTACGCCCCTCTGCCGGTGTTTTAGCTGAACTTGATCCATCATCCACATTACCGAAAACAATCAACACCTTAAGCATCGACACTGTACTGGAATTTGACATTCCACTGGATCGTTTTGCATTCGAAAACCAACCCCCAAGGGTTAAAACGATTAAGTTGAATGAACTTAAATTCATCTGGGGTGAGCTAAATTTTCGCGCCGATGGCAAAGTACGCGTAAACCGCGCCGGTGTTCTGGATGGCCGGATAAACCTGTCGACCAAAGACTGGCAGCGGTTTTTACAGCTGGCTGTTGCTGCTGAGGTGATAAAGAGGAACATTTCACAAACTGTTGAAAACGCATTAGAAATTTTGGCTCAGATGTCTGGTGACCCAAATATCCTGGAAACACCGCTGATATTCAATAACGGCCAGATGAGCCTTGGCCCCATCCCCCTTGGCCCTGCGCCCAGGCTGGTTTCCCGCTAATGTTCCGAAAGCTTAACAACCGAGCAGCGCGTCGATTATTCTTGCAATTGCACGGGTTGGGCGAACCTACAACCGGGGCAGCGAAGGGGGCTAAACTATGTGCGCTGATCGAACGTCTGGGCTTTGTACAGCTCGACAGTATCAACACGGTTGAGCGCGCCCACCACATGATCCTGCACGCGCGTCGCCACAGTTATCGGCCCGAAAATCTGGCCCCATTGCTGGAAAAGGATCGGACACTTTTCGAACATTGGACCCACGACGCTGCAATCATTCCAACTGCGTTCTACCCCCACTGGCGTTTGCGGTTTGAACGCGACGCTGAGTATCTGCCTACGCGCTGGAAAAAGGGCCGGCGCGCTGGTTATGACGAACAAATCGCGCAGGTTTTGGCGCAAATCCACAACACGGGCGCCGTTTGTTCGGCGGATGTTGGTGAAAAAGAAACCCGAAGCTCCGGCGGCTGGTGGGACTGGCATCCATCCAAAACTGCGCTGGAATATCTTTGGCGTTCTGGCCAACTATCGGTATCACGTCGCGTCGGATTTCGAAAATATTATGACCTGACAAGCAGAGTGATTCCGGATGCCGCATGCGAAATGCAACCGGAACCGGCTGAAACAATCGACTGGGCCTGTAACGGCGCCATTGACCGGCTTGGCTTTGCCACTTCCGGCGAAATTGCCGCCTTTTGGGCCAAGGTCACAGCAAAAGAGGCGCGCGACTGGTGCGCAGCAGCCTTGAAAACCGGCGCCCTGATTGAAATCGAAATCGAAAACACCGACGGCTCAATGCGAACTTCCTTCACCCGTCCAGACGTGATCGAGACCGCAAATGCAACCCCGCCGCCACCCAAATCCATCCGAATACTCAGCCCCTTCGATCCAGCCCTGCGCGACCGAAACCGCGCCGAGCGCCTGTTTGGTTTTCACTACCGGATCGAAGTTTTTGTGCCCAAGGCCAAACGAAAATACGGCTACTACGTCTTCCCGGTGTTGGAAGGGGAACGTCTGATCGGGCGCATCGACATGAAATCTGACCGCGCAACTGACACCCTGAACGTCACAGGTTTCTGGACTGAACCGGGTGTTTCCCTGGGCAAAGCCCGCACCGCGCGACTGCACAGCGCAATTAAGCGAACAGCGCAGTTTTCCGGCGCTAAAAATATTGATTTTGCGAAAGACTGGCGGCGCTCTTAGCGGCAGTAACTACCACCACGATAGCGCGCGGTATCCAGATGGAAATGATCGCGGTGGAACCGGTCCGAATTTGGCCCTAACACCGTACCAAACGGCCCACAGGCGACACGGTGTATATTTTTCAACAGCTTACCCTGCGCACGGTCTTTCCAGCCGTTCAGAACATTCAACGAGGCCCCATTGTTCAGGTTTATCGCTGAAATATCAATGGCACGACCCTTACCATGTTCGGAAATCTTCGCCCCCGGCTGGCTGTTGCGGGTCCGGCAACTGTAATGCGCCAGCACCTGTAGACTGGCCACACCGCCGCCCAAACGCCCAACAGTGGGCTTTACCCCGTTTTTTACCCAACTGTTAAGCGCCTTCGCAGTGGTGCAATCCATGATCGCGCCCTGAGACAGCGCCACCCCATCAATTGATGAAATTCGAACCGGGTTTTTCACGCCGCAACCCGCTAATCGCCCGCGGATTCGGGCCAGCTTTTCACCCTTGATGCTACCTATGCCACACACTGATCCCCGCGCCGTCACCGCCACAGGGATGGGCTGACTTTGTGGATGGTTTCCAGACCTCAGCCCCCTTGGCCGCAGCACCGGGCGCAGGGAAATTCGCAATCCCAATGCACTGGTTGCCAGAACCAGAAAATCCGGCCTTGAAACATTCCCCTGGTCCGGGCGCAAAACCGGGCGCATGGATTTGTTTGGCGCACCTGCGCTCACGCTGAATGCCGCCAGCCCCAATAGAATGGCCGATAGGACCACCCTAGGTTTCACCTTTTGGCTCCACGCCCAAAGTCAGGTGCATCGGTATCTTGCCCGGCCTCAACAATACTGCGCCGGATCGCCCGTGTGTGGGTGAAATAGTCAAACAAATGATCGCCATCGCCGGTTCGAATGGCGCGTTGCAAGGCGAACAGTTCTTCGGTGAACCGCCCCAGAATTTCCAGTGTCGCTTCTTTGTTGTTCAAAAACACATCGCGCCACATGGCTGGATCAGATGCAGCAATCCGGGTGAAATCGCGAAAACCTGCGGCTGAATAATTGATCACCTCGCGATCCGTCACCCGGCTCAGATCGTCTGCCACGCCGACCATGGTATAGGCAATCAAATGCGGCGCGTGGGAAGTTACTGCACAAACCAGATCATGGTGCTCAGGCTCCATGATCTCTACCATTGCACCCATTGCTTCCCATAAAGACTGCAATTTTTCGACCGCTGTTTCGCTCGCATCCTTGGGTGGAACTAACAAAGTGTAGCGGCCTTCAAACAACTCCGCAAAACCAGAATTCGGCCCGGAATGTTCGGTCCCTGCCATTGGGTGGCCGGGAACAAAATGCACGCCCTGCGGAATATGCGGCCCAACTGCATCAATCACCGCCTGCTTAACCGAGCCGACATCGGTAACAGTCGCACCTGATTTCAGATGCGGCGCGATTTCCTTAGCGATCGCCCCCATTGCCCCGACAGGAACTGCCAGCACAACCAGATCAGCCCCAGCAACCGCCTGAACGGCAGTTTCAACAACCTCATCACACAACTCAATTTCCCGAGCAATATCACGCGTTTCCGCGGAACGCGCGGTGCCAACGATATGCCCGGCCAATCCGCCGCGACGCATCGCATGGGCCATCGACCCGGCAATCAAGCCAAGCCCGATCAGTGCCACCCGTTCATATATAACAGCCATTACCCACGCCCTTTGAATTCTGAAACTGCATGAACCACCCGGCGGCAAGATGCCTCATCGCCAACAGTGATCCGAAGACAATTTGGCAATTTGTACCCGGCCACCCGGCGTACCAGCAGCCCCTTAGATTGCAGAAAATCGTCACAGGCCTCGGCTTCTTCCCGGTCAGCAAACCGGGCCAGAATAAAATTGGCGCATGACACATCCGACGGCACGCCAATTTTGGCCAAAGCCTCTGACAGCCAAACCCGCAAACGGCCATTTTCAGCGCGGCATTTGTCGGCGTATTCCCGGTCTCGTATCGCAGCTTCTGCCGTTTGCAATTGTGTATCTGACAAGTTGAACGGCCCCCGCACCCGGTTCAGCACATCAACAATACTCGCCGGGCCATAACCCCAGCCGATCCGCAGCCCGCCCAAACCGTAGAGCTTGGAAAGCGTCCGCGTCATCACCACGTTGTCGCGCATATTTATCAGCGCTGCACCGCCGTCAAACCCTTCGACATATTCCGCATATGCCCCGTCCAGCACCAAAATCGCCTGCTCCGGCAACCCATCCGCCAGTCGCGCCAGCTCATTTCCACCCACCATCGTACCAGTCGGATTGGCCGGGTTGGCGATGAACACCAGCTTGGTCTGGCTGTTGCAGGCCTTCAGGATCGCGTCGACATCCACCACACGCTCTCGTTCGGGCACTTCAACCGGTGTCGCACCTGCGGCCAGTGTTGAAATCCGGTACATGGAAAACCCATGCTCGGTGTGGATCACTTCATCCCCCGGCCCGGCGTAAGCCTGACACAGAAAAGAAATGATTTCATCTGACCCGGCACCGCAGATAATCCGATCAGCGTCCAGATCATGCACCTCAGCAATCGCAAGGCGCAGCGCCTTGTGATCCGTAGAAGGATAGCGATGCAGCCGCCCGCCTGACTTTGCAAACGCCTCTCGCGCCTTATCCCCCGGTCCAAACGGGTTTTCGTTTGACGAAAGTTTCACAACTTCCGTAACGCCATCCACATAGCTGGCCCCGCCTTTGTAGGGGCGAATGTCCATGATGCCGGGATGCGGTTCGATCTGCCTTGTCATTTCGCTTACTCTTACTGGTCCCGGCAGTCTTAACGGGCCGCGCGTTACATGGCCAGCGTCGTAGTTATTTTGCCAAATTGTCCGCTAGGCGCGTTTTTTTGTCTGGCTGGCGGCAGATGTGGGAAAGCTTTTCAGGCAGTTTAGGGCGAGAAATAAGGACCGCATTGTCTGTGGGCTATTCCAGCCTGTCTGCGTTCAACACAGCGTTTAAGGATTTCACGGGAGAAACACCTTCAAACTACCGCGCCAGTTTTCGCTCTTGAACGCCTAAACCCGGTCCAGCCAGCGGTATAGCGTTTTAAAAAACAATTCCTGTTCCTCAATAAACGGAAAATGGCCCGAGTTTTCGAAAATCACGGTCTTCGCCTTTGGCAGAAATCCGGCTATCCGCATAGCTCTGCCCCGTTTTTCATCGCAGTTTCCGCGACCAAGGGTGTCGCTAACATTGCGCACGACTTTACAGCCTATGAATAGCAAAAACCTGCCGCCGAGGCGACAGGCTTGTAATCTTGCAGGAATGTTTTGGCCGCGGAACCTTAGTTCTGGGCGTAATATTCGATCACCAGATTTGGTTCCATCTGCACAGGGTAAGGCACATCGCCCAGACCCGGTGTACGCACAAATGTGGCTTTTAGTTTGCCGTGGTCAACGTCCAAGTAATCAGGAACATCGCGTTCGGGCAACTGGATTGCTTCCAGAACCAGCCCCATCTGGCGGGACTTTTCACGCACTTCGATCACGTCGCCTTCTTTGACACGGTAGGACGGGATGTTGACCTTCTTGCCGTTTACAGTGACGTGGCCGTGGTTCACGAATTGACGAGCCGCAAAAACGGTTGGTACGAACTTGGCGCGGTAAACAACCGCGTCCAGGCGGCGCTCCAGCAAACCAACCAGGTTTTCACCAGTATCACCGCGAACACGCTCGGCTTCTCCATAAATGCGACGGAACTGTTTTTCGGTCAGGTCGCCGTAATAGCCTTTCAGCTTTTGTTTGGCGCGCAGCTGCAAACCAAAGTCAGACAATTTACCTTTACGGCGCTGTCCATGCTGGCCGGGGCCATATTCACGACGATTAACCGGGGATTTCGGACGACCCCAGATGTTTTCACCCATCCGGCGGTCAATTTTATGTTTGGCAGACGTGCGTTTGGTCACGGCTGTTCTCCTTCGTCTTAAACGAGGCCCAATTGGGCCACTATGAAGGGCGTTGTCCTAGGCCTTGCAGCCGACAGGCATCCCCTTGCGGGGGCCACCAACACCAATTGATTGCACCAACCCAAGGGCCGGAACGGGCTGCTTATACAGGTGGGTGTGACCGAGTCAATGGCCCGAAAGCGCACCGTAAGACAAAATCGCGGCCTCTGACCGGGTCAGGTTGCGCCGAGCGAATTCACCGTAACGAAATGCATCCTCGCGGATGTCTGGAAATCGCTCGAGCATATTTTCGCGCTGCGCCGGGTTCATGTTCGCGGGCTGCATCCCCGCGGGGTGAAAGCTCTCCACCTCTACGCCGTTCGCCCAGACAATCTGATGCTGGTCGAGCAGCAGATGGATATAGCGCACTCCGCGGCAACGGTAATCTACCTGAATTGAGTGATCATTGATCAGATCACTGGCAGACACCAGAACCTCATGGGTGTTAAACAGGTCCAGTGCCACGGCACCTTTTACCAATACCCGATGATCCGGCGACACGATCAGATCACCGTCAGGCTCGCCTTCCGCCAGAACATTTGCATTCAGCCGCACCGGGCGCAGATGCGGCATCGCTATCATCCGCCCGCCGGAAACTTCGCGGCTGCCGATCCAGCGCACCGGCTGTACGCCGTTATCTTTGGTACAGATCAGATCGTCTTCGGCCAGCGTTTCCACCAGCCTCGCACCATCCGGCGTGTTGATCCGGGTGCCGGGCACAAAACATATCGTCCCGCCCAATTCATCTTCGGGTAGCGATTTAACTGCCCCCAATGAAACCGAAACCACCCATAAATCCTGTTCACAGGGCGGCAATGCACCGATAAACAGCAACATCGGATGCCGGCCGTCATCAAGTTCAACCAGTGTCGCCTGAAATTTCTCAATGCCGTCGGTTACTTCGAAGCCTGAACGAAAAAGCGGCTCTTCGGGCCCTGTCTCAAGCGAATTACTGAAAAACAGTTGGGGATCGCCCAGCAGCCTGCGTACATGTCCGACGGCGCGGCGACGCATGTCAGCGATACCAACTGCACCTTCCAGAACTAAAATATCTCTTGAATCGTCTACTCGAACGGCTTCGCCGCTCCATCGCCAGGTTGATCCGACACTCATTGCACCGGGGTGCATGCCGATCAACCCATCCAGCTCTGCCTGAGACCACGCCATTGCAAACGTGCCCTTACGGTGCATTGCCATGCCTGTGAAACCTGCCACTTTTTTTGTTTTTGTTAACGAATTATTAACCAATTTGATTCGCAGTGAAAGGCACGCCCGGGCGTTTCAGGTCAAACTGTGTCCCCGAAGACTCACAATTATTTTGGCTTGGCTTCGTTTATCCGCATTTCGAATATCCGCAGTCCGCACAGGTCACGCAGCCCTCAATCATCCGCAGATCATAGCTGCCACAGGACGTGCAGGCCTTGCCCATAGGCCTGCCTAAGTTAACCACATCCGCCTTGGGGTCAGTTTTCAGCCCCATCCCTTCACCTGATATAAAGCCGATCGACACCAGATGCTGTTCAATCACTCCACCAATCGCCGCCAGAATTGAGGGTACATATTTTCCTTCCATCCAGGCACCACCGCGCGGGTCAAACACCGCCTTTAGTTCTTCAACAACAAACGACACATCACCACCGCGCCGGAACACTGCTGAAATCATCCGGGTCAACGCCACGGTCCAGGCAAAATGCTCCATGTTCTTGGAATTGATGAACACTTCAAACGGCCGGCGGTGCCCGCCAATCACGATGTCATTCAGGGTGATGTAAATCGCGTGCTGGCTGTCGGGCCAACGCAGCTTGTAGGTGTTACCTTCTAACTCCTGCGGGCGCTCAAGCGGTTCGGCGATGTAAACGACATCCGCCCCAGTATCAATTTCGGGTGTCTTTTCAGACGCTTCCGACACACTCAGAACCGATCCGGTCACATCATTAGGCCGATACGTCGTGCAACCCTTACAGCCACTATCCCAAGCCGCCATGTAAACGTCCTTGAAGGCCTCAAACGATATATCTTCCGGGCAGTTAATTGTCTTGGAAATCGAGCTGTCAATCCACTTCTGCGCCGCTGCCTGCATCGCCACATGCTCCAGCGGTTGCAGCGATTGCGCATCAACAAAATGTTCCGGCAGGAAGGCGTCGCCAAACTTGTCGCGCCACATCTGCACCGCGTACTCCACCACCTCTTCCTCAGAACGGGTGCCATCCTTTTGTAAAACCTTGCGGGTGTAATTATAGGCAAACACCGGCTCGATCCCGGAACTGACATTTCCTGCATAAAGACTGATCGTGCCGGTTGGCGCGATAGAGGTCAGCAAAGCATTACGAATTCCGTGCTTGGCAATCGCCTCGCGCACATCCTTATCCATTTCAGCCATCGCGCCACTGGCCAGATACGCATCCGCGTCAAACAGCGCAAACGCGCCTTTTTCCTTCGCCAAATCCACCGAGGCCAGATATGCGGCGCGGGAAATCGCGTGCAACCAACGCTCGGTTTGACGCGCCGCACCCTGTGATCCATAGCGCAAACCCACCATCAGCAGAGCATCCGCCAACCCGGTTACCCCCAAGCCGATCCGGCGTTTGGTTTTCGCCTCACGCTCCTGTTCCGGCAGCGGAAAGCGCGATACATCAATCACGTTATCCATCATCCGAACCGCGACCCGCACCAGATCGCCCAAAGCAACCCCATCCTGTTCAGCGCCCTTTTCGAACGGATCAGACTCCTGACGCGCCAGATTTACTGACCCCAGCAAACATGCGCCGTAGGGGGGCAAGGGCTGCTCACCGCAAGGGTTGGTCGCGGAAATATCCTCACAATAGCCCAGATTATTCATCGCATTTATCCTGTCGATGAAAATCACCCCGGGCTCGGCAAAATCATATGTGGAACTAATGATCCGGTTCCAGAGATCCTGCGCCTGAATGGTACGATAAACCGTCCCGTCAAACACCAGATCCCAGCTTTTGTCGGCCTTCACCGCCGCCATGAAAGCATCCGTAATCAGCACTGACACGTTGAAATTACGCAGGCGCGCCGGGTCAGATTTAGCGGTGACAAAATCCTCAATATCCGGGTGATCGCAGCGCATCGTCGCCATCATCGCGCCGCGCCGCGACCCGGCAGACATTATCGTACGGCACATCGCGTCCCAAACATCCATGAATGACAACGGCCCCGAGGCATCCGCCGCCACCCCTTTCACATCCGCGCCATTTGGCCGGATAGTGGAAAAATCGTAACCGATGCCACCGCCCTGCTGCATCGTCAGAGCGGCCTCTTTCAGCATATCAAAAATGCCGCCCATGCTGTCTGGGATCGTGCCCATAACGAAGCAATTGAACAGCGTCACAGAACGCGCAGTTCCTGCCCCGGCAGTGATCCTGCCGGCCGGCAAAAACTTGAAATCTTCCAAAGTTGCGTAAAACCGATCTTCCCAAACCTCTGGTTCAGCCTCATTCACCGCTAAGGCGCGCGCAATACGCCGCCAGGTGTCCTCAACACTGCTATCCAAAGCGCCGCCATCCGCATTCTTAAAGCGGTACTTCATATCCCAGATATTCTCGGCAATCGGGGCGGAAAAGCGGCTCATATCAGTGTTCCCATAGGGGTTCCGGCAGGCATACAAACCTAGTTCCAACAACCTGACCGGTCAACATATCTATGCAGTAGTGGCAAACTTGTATTCCCGCCTGTTGCTGCTAGGCTATAGCGCGGGGTTACCACTATATCTTGGGGTTCGATGTGAATCAATACGTAAATCTGGTAAAGTTATGCGTCGGCGTCGACTCGCTCGCTGATCTGACCAGCCGTATTAATGCCCGCGAAAGCACCGAAACCCGTCACGTCACCCGCATGTGGCCAAAGCGGCAATCAGAATTGCTTGACGGCGGTTCGCTCTATTGGGTGATCAAGGGCGTGGTGCAGGCCCGCCAACGGATTATCGGGCTGGATGAAGTTATCGGCAATGACGGGATACGGCGTTGCGGTATCCGGCTGGACGCCGAATTGATCCACACCCAGGCTGCCCCGAAGCGCCCGTTTCAGGGCTGGCGGTATTTATCGCCCGACGACGCGCCGCCCGATCTGCCAAAACTGCGAGAGGCCGAAACAGATTTGCCCAGATCGCTGAACCTGGCCCTTGCTGAAATCGGCGTTTGGTAGTTTTAGCGGTTCTACAAAACCACCGCCAATCGGTCTCGCAGATCATCATGCCCATCCTCGGGGAAATGATGCACTTGCCAGCCACAATTCGCAGCCGCCTCGATGTTATCTGCGTAATCATCCACAAACAAAATTTCTTCCGGTTTCAAGCCCAGTTCACTTTGAATTGCTTCAAAATATGCGCCGTCCGGCTTGGCGACACCCATCCGCCCGGATGAAAATAATTTCTCAACCCGCGCCGAAAATCCCATCTCATTTTCGATATAACTTGAGCGGCGATGCTCGTTATTGGTAGCAATAACCTGCCGCAATCCGGCGACCTGCACCGCGGCCATCAAATCCAGCATTTGGCTACAAGGTCGGGCATCCGCCTTGAACCAAAACTCCAGCAATTCTTCGGCCTCAGCTTCAAATGAAGTATGTTTCTTAAAGCGTTGAAGCCTATGCAGTAAATCCTCTTCGCCACGCATAATCGGCCAGAACCCGTCGGCAAACATGAACGCCTCAAACGTCGATTTATCGATCCCAAAATCTGCCAGATTATCCTGCCAAATAAAATGCCCATTCACCACATTTCGGTTCAAAACACCGTCAAAATCCCAGGCAATACAGCGAACTCGTTTCACTCAGATTCCTTTCACGCGAATACGCTGGATACCCTAAATTCAGAGTCCGAGTTTTGCAATAAACGCCCTATAGTCACCCTTTTCAACATCGCTCATCTCGGCCATCTTCGAGCCATACAATGTCGCGAAACTCTTATGGACCAACCCGTCCGACAGCATTTTCAAATGGTTCGCGCGCAGGGTCTCACCACTAGAAGTAATGTCGGCAATCGCTTCCGCTGTCAGGTTCTTGACTGTACCCTCGGTCGCCCCCTGACTGTCCACCAACTGATAGTCAGCCACCCCGTTTTCCCGCAAAAAATCCCGGGTAAGTCTATGATATTTGGTGGCAATTCTCAGGCGGAACCCATGGTCTTTACGGAATCTGGCCGCCACCGCATCCATATCTTCCAGCGTATCCACATCAACCCAAGCCTGCGGTACAGCCATCACCAAATCAGCCTGCCCGAACCCCAGCCCAGCCAGTTTTTTAACCTGTTTTTCCCACTGCACCAGCTTTTCTTGAATCAAGTCCGAACCCGTGACGCCCAGGTGTATTCGCCCCGCTGCCAGTTCTCGCGGGATTTCACCGGCGGACAACAGCACCAGTTCAATCCCCTCAGAACCCTTTACCGCCCCAGCATATTCCCGCTCGGTTCCGGTTCGGCAAAGTTCAATCCCACGTCCAGCGAACCACTCAAAGGTTTTGTCCATCAACCGGCCTTTCGAAGGCACACCCAGTTTGATGCTCATACCCCGACCTCCACCAATATTCCGGGGCGGATTACCCCCCCGACGGCCGGAATTGAACGCCCCTGCCCGAGTACTCGTGTCAACGCATCATAGCGCCCGCCGGTGGCGACCGGGGGAAGATCGGGGCGATTTTCTGCATAAAAACCAAAGACAAAGCCGTCATAATACTCCATCGATGTGCGTCCATAACTGGCTTCGAAATCCAATTCAGACACATCAATGCCGTGACCGCCGAGCGCGTCCAGCCGGGCAGCAAAAGTCTGCACGCTATGTTGTAGAGCGGGCATATCACCCGCCATTTCTTGCAACTGCTTTAATGCGACAGGGGATTTTGCTTTCAACCCAAGAATGCGATCCAACAGCGCCACTTCACGCTTGCTGATCGGTGGCTCAGCCGCGTCGCAACGCAGCGCCTCTATCCGCTCTCGAATCTCGTCAATACTACGCAATCCAACTAACGGAGGCGCATCTTTTAGCGGATCGACCTCCGCCAGCAATGCAATCCGACTTGAAGGGACGTCGCAAACCCCACCAAAACGCTCTAACAAAGCTCGGAACCGTTTTGGCCTCCAAATGTGACGCAGAAGAGCATTTTTACGCCGTTCAGTGGTGCTAAGCCCTTGAACTGCGGCCATTAAAATTCCGATGTCACCTGTCGCTGCTCGCAGACCCTGAGGTTCCAGAACCTTAGAAAATAATGCAAAAACTTCGCTATCTGCCGCCGCAGGGTCAGTGCGGTCAAACACTTCATATCCAACCTGCATATATTCGCTCGCCTTGCCGCTGGTATCTTCCTGACGGCGAAAAACCTCACCTGCATAGGTGTAGCGCGCCGGTTCTGCGCCATCGGTCATATGCATCTGGACCACCGGCACGGTAAAGTCCGGGCGCAGCATTTGTTCACCATTCAACGGGTCATGGGTCACGAACGCACGGGCGCGGATATCTTCGCCATAGAGATCGAGCAATATGTCAGCGGGCTGCAAAATATCAGCTTCTACTCGCTGTGCGCCTGCCGCCTCAAACAACGCCAAAAGCCGTGCGGTTTCGGCCCGGATTACAGCCTTGGTTTTCATCAGGTCTCGCGCGCCAGCATCGCACGCACCTGAGCCACCAGATCACTGCGGGGGATTTCCACCTGTGCTGGCTGAGATTTCCATTCCTCAAGCGTCGCATTTTCCGCAATCTTCGCCCCAAAGATCAGGTCTTTCAGCTGAACAACGCCGCGTTCTTTTTCGTCGCCACCTTCGATCACCGCCACCGGGGAATTGCGTTTATCAGCGTATTTCAACTGGTTGCCGAAATTCTTAGGGTTGCCCAGATAGACCTCAGCCCGGATACCGGCATTGCGTAGTTCAGCGACCATGGTCTGACAGTCTGCCATCCGATCACGATCCATCACGGTCACTACCACCGGGCCGGGGGTGTTACTTGATGACCGACCCCTAGCCCGCAACGCCGCGAGAAGCCGATCAACACCAATCGACACACCCGTAGCCGGAACCGCCTGCCCGGTGAACCGCTTGACCAGATCGTCATATCGCCCGCCGCCAGCGACCGAGCCAAACTGACGTGGTCGGCCTTTTTCATCCATGATTTCAAAAGTTAACTCGGCTTCAAAAACCGGCCCCGTATAGTAACCAAGGCCACGTACGACGGAGGGGTCTATTTCGATCCGGTCGGGCCCGTAACCTTGGGCCTCCATCAGTTCTGCTATGGCTTCAAGTTCATTAACACCCTCTAGCCCAATGACCGAAGACCCTACCAATTCATTCAGGCGCAATACTGTGTTACTGGCGTTATTCGCTTTGGCACCGACAAAGCCCATCACAATTTCGATCTGCTCGTCAGACAACCCAGCACCTTTGGTAAAATCACCGCTGCCATCTTTTCGACCTTCCCCTAACAGCGCGCGAACGCCATCTGGGCCGAGGCGATCAAGTTTGTCTATCGTGCGCAACACTATTCCGCGTTCATTCAGGTATTTGTCGGGATCGGCGGGATCAAACACTCCGGCCGCTTCCATCACCCCATTCAAAACCTTACGATTATTCACCCGAACAATGTAGTCTCCGCGTTCAATCCCGACGGCTTCCAACGTGTCCGCCAACATCGCGCATATCTCGGCGTCCGCCGCCACACTATTGGTGCCAACAGTATCCGCATCACATTGATAAAACTGACGAAACCGCCCTGGCCCCGGCTTTTCGTTGCGCCAGACCGGGCCCATTGTATAGCGTCGGTACGGTGTCGGCAGGTCATTGCGAAACTGCGCATAAACCCGCGCCAGCGGCGCCGTCAGGTCATAGCGAAGCGCCAGCCAGTCACCCGGCTTGTCGCTATCATTATCTTCCTGCCAGGCAAACACACCCTCATTTGGGCGATCAACGTCAGGCAGGAACTTTCCCAGAGCATCAACCGTTTCCACAGCCGAGGTTTCAAGCGCCTCAAAACCATATCGGTGATAGACCGCAGCGATTTCATCCAACATTGTCTTGCGTTCGGTGACTTCAGCGCCGAAATAGTCGACGAAACCTTTTGGGGTTTGGGCCTTTGGTCGGGGCTGCTTTTTAACTTTCGCCATGGGTATTTATCCTGCGGGTGTTGGTTGGCGGCGGTCTAGCGAAAACAGGGGCTAGGGGCAAGCAGGCTGACTGTGCTAAGGGGACAGAATGGAAAGCAAAGATACCAAACTGGAAGAAGCCGTCGCCCACCTGACGCAAGTAGTTGACGATCTATCAGGCATAATTGCGCGCCAAGAAAAGGAGATAACAACCCTGAAACGCCGCGTCGGAATGCTGATGGAACGCGAGGCCGGGCGCGAAGTGGCAGAGGGTGGCACGGTGCCTTTGGGCGATGAAAAGCCACCTCATTGGTAGTGCTGCCTAAATATCTTCCACCATCATCACACCGCTAAGCGACTTTATCGCGCCCCTGATTTGCGGTGTCAGCGGATACTCCAACCCGGTACTGATCGCAAATTCCTTGCCAGTTTCAGGTTCGGTTATGCAAAATTCCAGCGGACCTTTGGCCAGATTCCCGGTCGCAAGTTTATCCAGCAGCGATTTCACACTGAATATCGCTTTTTCTTCTTCTACGAATATCTTCAGCCCCATCCCACCCGCATCAGCCGCCACCGCATCAATTGGCGAAACCGAACGGGCGAGCAGTTTTAGCTGTTCACTTTCCATCGTCGCCTCAACCGAAATCACAACATTTGCGCCGGTTTCCAGACTATCCCTTGCGGCTTCCAGCGTGTCGGAAAACAGCACCACTTCGTACAATCCGCTTGGGTCCGAAAGTTGCACGAAAGCAAACCGATTGCCGCGCGCAGATTTTCGTTCCTGCCGCCCGGAAATGGCCCCTGCAAGCTTGGCAACCAACGGTCCGCGCCCGGCAGCGGCTGTAACTTCGGCCAATGTCATCACACCTTTTCGTTTCAGCGGCGCCATATAATCGTCGAGCGGGTGTCCAGACAGATAGAACCCAATCGCCTTATGCTCCTCTGACAGGCGTTCATTCGGCAGCCAATCTTCTACCAACGATAACCGAGGTTCCGGCAGATCCTCCCCCGCCTCACCGAACAGGGAAACCTGATTAGAATTCCTTTGTTCGTGGATTGCAGCAGAATAGCCGACCAGAACATCCAGACTATCAAATACCCGGTGGCGGTTCGCATCCAACTGATCAAACGCTCCGGCGCGGGCCAGCATTTCCATTGGTCGCTTGCCGATACGTTTCAGATCAACCCGGCGTGCTATATCGAACAATGTGCTAAATGGCGTGCCGTTCCGCGCCTCGGTGATCAATTTCATCGCCTCAAGGCCGACGTTTTTCAAAGCGCCTAGCGCATAAACAACCCGACCTTCGGAAACCGAAAATGTCGCGTCTGAGCGGTTAACACAGGGGGGTACAATCTCAATTTCCAACCCACGGCGTACTTCTTCGGCATATACAGCCAGCTTATCCGTCAGATGCAGGTCGCAATTCATAACCCCTGCCATGAACTCAACCGGGTGGTTCGCCTTTAACCAGCCCGTCTGATAGCTGACCACCGCATAGGCCGCGGCGTGGGATTTATTGAAGCCATAGTTTGCAAATTTCTCCAACAAATCGAACACTTCGTTGGCTTTTTTCTTGGAGATGTCATTTTTTTCCGCACCCTCAATGAACTTTGGGCGTTCCTTCGCCATCTCTTCGGCGATTTTTTTACCCATGGCCCGGCGCAACAGATCAGCGCCGCCCAAAGTATACCCCGCCATTTCTTGCGCGATCTGCATCACTTGTTCCTGATAAACAATGATGCCCTGAGTTTCCTCAAGTATATGATCTATAAGGGGATGCAGGCTCTCACGCTCGGTCAGGCCGTTCTTAACTTCACAATATTTCGGTATGTTTTCCATCGGACCGGGGCGATACAAAGCAACAAGCGCCACAATATCTTCGATACATGTGGGCTTCATTCGGCGAAGCGCGTCCATCATGCCGGAACTTTCAACCTGAAAAACGGCTACAGTTTTAGCCGCCGCGTAAAGTTTGTAAGTTTTTTCATCATCAAGTGGGATCGCACCGATGTCTATTTCAATATCCCGTAGCTTTAGCAAATCCAATGCGTTCTGAATGACTGTCAGCGTCTTCAACCCAAGAAAATCGAATTTCACCAAACCCGCCTGCTCAACCCATTTCATATTGAACTGGGTTGCAGGCATGTCTGAGCGCGGGTCTTGATAAAGCGGCACCAGCGTATCAAGTGGACGATCCCCGATCACCACACCGGCGGCATGGGTTGAAGCGTTTCGCAACAAACCTTCCAATTGCTGGCCATATTTTAACAGCCGATCGACAACCTCTTCGGATTTGGCCATTTCGCGAAGTCGTGGTTCATCTGCCAGCGCTTTTTCAATGGATACGGGTTTCACCCCTTCGACCGGGATCATTTTGGATAGCCGGTCAACCTGCCCGTAGGGCATTTGCAATACCCGGCCCACATCGCGGATTGCGGCCTTGGACAAAAGTGCACCGAAGGTGATGATCTGCGCTACTTTTTCACGGCCATATTTTTCCTGCACATAAGTAATGACCTCTTCCCGCCGGTCCATACAGAAATCGATATCGAAGTCAGGGATCGAAACCCGTTCGGGGTTCAAAAACCGCTCAAACAGCAGAGAATAGCGCATCGGATCTAGGTCAGTGATGGTCAGTGAATAGGCCACCAGACTACCGGCACCCGAACCACGGCCCGGCCCGACAGGAATGTCTTGATCCTTGGCCCATTTTATAAAGTCCGCGACGATCAGAAAGTAGCCGGGGAACCCCATGCCTTCGATCACGCCCAGTTCAAATTCCAGACGCTTTTCGTATTCTTCAACCGATGTGGCATGGGGAATAACGTCCAGTCGTGCCTTTAACCCGGCCTCGGCTTCGCGGCGCAGTTCGTGGATTTCGTCATCGGCAAATACCGGCAGGATTGGATCACGTTTTGGCACAGCAAAGGCGCATCGTTTCGCTATTTCGACGGTGTTGTCTATCGCTTCCGGCAGATCAGCAAACAGCGTCACCATTTCCTGCGGGCTTTTGAAATAGTGCTGCGGCGTCAGACGGCGGCGCGGTTCCTGTTGATCCACGTAAGCCCCGTCAGCGATGCAGATCAGCGCATCATGGGCCTCATACATATCCGGTTTAGGGAAATATACGTCATTGGTGGCGACCAGTGGCAGGCCCAGTTCATAGGCAAGTTCAACAAAACCACGCTCGGTCAGACGCTCGTCTTCAGGCGGGCCGCCTTCGCCGGGATGACGCTGCAATTCAACATATAGCCGGTCAGAAAAAATGTTGTGGAATACGCCCAATAGAGCCTTAGCTTTTGCAGGTTGGCCAGCCTGCAACAGGCAGCCAACCGGGCCAGCGGCCGCACCAGTCAAGCATATCAATCCGCCCGAAAATTCGCGCAATTCTTCCGTCGAAATCTGCGGTAGTGCGCCACCGGCATCAACGTACAAGCAGCTATTGAGCTTCATCAGGTTAAGATACCCGGCCTCATTTTGCGCCAAAAGCACAATAGGGGCCGGTGGTTTTGCAGTATCGCCAACTGTCACATTGTCGTATGCCAGATCGACCTGGCACCCGACAATCGGCTGAATACCACCCGCTGCAGCGGTGACAGAGAATTCCAGAGCCGAAAACATGTTGTTGGTATCGGTGACCGCAACCGCAGGCAGCCCATGCTTTTCACACAGTCCCACCAGTTTCTTGACCCGAATTGCGCCTTCCAAGAGCGAATATTCGGTATGCAAGCGAAGGTGGATGAATCGGGGTTGATTGGTCATTAGCAGACTTTAGGCTAGCCACCCGGAATGGGAAAGCGCCAAGCGTGGGTCTTCGTGAATTCTTGAAACAGCTTTAGGCGGCCAAATAGAATCCATGCTTGCCAGAACGGATTTTGCCTGCGCACGATCTAATTGGGGCAGCGGACTTTACGTCGCATCGGGTCGGACTGCCATTGCAAAGCGCGAACATGCAACAGAAAGCGGCGTCGGGAATTTCATGGTCCAGATCACCTTTTTGTTGAATGGAGCCCCCGTTCGGCTTGAAAACATATCACCGACTCGCACTCTGTTGGACTGGCTGCGTGAAGAACGCGGGCTGCCCGGCACCAAGGAAGGCTGCAACGAAGGCGACTGCGGTGCCTGCACGGTAATGGTCACTGATCAACGTGGGTCAAAGGCAGTGAACGCCTGTATTTTGTTGATGCCGCAGCTTCATGGTAAAGCTGTTCGCACCGTTGAAGGCCTTTCCGGGCCGGCGGATGAATTACACCCGGTACAAAGTTCTATGGTGGAACATCATGGCAGCCAGTGCGGGTTTTGCACGCCGGGTTTTGTGGTTTCCATGGCAGTGGCCCATAAAAACGGGTCGCGTGATTTTGATACACGGTTAGCAGGGAATCTTTGCCGTTGTACGGGTTACGCGCCAATTATTCGAGCCGCTGAGGCGGCTGCAGACATACCGGTACCGGACTGGATGGAGGAGGATTTGAGCCTTCTGGCGTCCGAAGACCTCGGGTCAGACCCGGCGATGCCAAAATCGTCTGATGAATTGGCAGCGTGGTTTCAGGCCAACCCGGACGGCGTATTGATTGGCGGCGCTACTGACGTGGGATTGTGGATCACGAAGCGGCTTCAGGCGCTGGACAATGTCGCATTTCTGGCAGGGGTTGAAGACCTGAAAGGCATTGACGTTTCGGATGACGAGATTCGTGTAGGGGCCGGGGTTACCGTCACTGAATTCGAGGGGGTGATCGAGGGGCATCACCCGGATTTCGCTGCGATGTTAAAGCGTTACGGATCGGTTCAGGTCAGGAATGCCGGAACGATTGGTGGGAATATTGCGAATGGATCGCCCATTGGCGACAGCCCGCCTGCACTAATCGCGCTTGGGTCGCGGCTGCATTTGCGTCGCGGAAATGAACGGCGCGAAATACTGCTGGAAGATTTCTTTATTGAATATGGCAAGCAAGACCGCCAGCCCGGAGAATTTGTTGAAGCGATTACGATCCCACGGCAGGAAGACCGGTTGAAATGCTACAAGATCTCCAAACGGTTTGATCAGGATATTTCGGCTGTTTTGGGGTGTTTTTCGATCCGGGTTACCGCCGGCGTTGTCAGTGAAGCCAGGATTGCGTTTGGTGGCATGGCGGGTATTCCGGCGCGCGCCACTTCTGTTGAAGCGGCACTAATTGGGCAAAACTGGGATCGGGAAGTTGTTGCTACGGCGATGGCCGAGTTTGGGAATGATTTCAAACCCATGTCGGATATGCGCGCCTCGGCTGAGTATCGTCTGAAGACTTCGCAAAACATGTTGCTGCGCTATTTCCTTGAAGATCAGGGTGCCGTGACAAATGTACTGGAGGTCAACGCATGAGCGTCTCTAAACCCCTGCCCCATGACGCTGCCAAGCTGCACGTAACGGGTAGCGCGCGCTATATTGATGACATGCCGGTACCGGCCAATTGTTTGCATCTGGCGTTTGGGCTTTCGGCGATTGCGCATGGTGACATCACATCACTAGACCTTAGTGCCGTAAACGCAGCAACCGGTGTAGTTTCAGTTCTGACGGCCGATGATTTGCCGTTTGAAAATGATGTCTCGCCCTCCGCCCATGATGAACCATTGTTGGCGACAGGAACTGTTCACTATGTCGGTCAGCCAATATTCATGGTGGTTGCAGAGACACATTTGGCAGCGCGCAAGGCGGCCCGATTAGCGAAGATCGAGTACGCAGAAAAACCCGCTCTTCTGACCATCGATCAGGCCTTGGCCGCCGACAGTCGGTTTGAGGACGGGCCAATTATCTGGAACAATGGCAACGCAGCCGCGGCCATATCCGATGCTCCACAGACGTTGAGCGGGTCGCTGGAAATGGGCGGGCAGGAACACTTTTATCTGGAGGGCCAGGTCGCATTGGTTTTACCGCAAGAAGGCGGTGACATGCTGGTTCATTCCTCAACCCAGCATCCCACGGAAATTCAGCACAAAGTGGCCCATGCTTTGGGTGTGCCAATGAACGCTGTACGGGTTGAAATACGCCGGATGGGTGGCGGGTTTGGTGGCAAGGAAAGTCAGGGCAACGCACTGGCTGTTGGTTGCGCAATTGCCGCGCAAGCCACGGGGCGGCCCTGCAAAATGCGCTATGATCGTGATGACGACATGATCATCACCGGGAAACGGCATGATTTTCGTATTGATTATAATGTCGGGTTTGATGCGGCAGGGAAAATTGAGGGCATCGAATTCACTCAATACGCCCGCTGTGGCTGGGCGATGGACCTGTCTTTACCCGTGGCTGATCGGGCAATGCTTACCGCTGATAACGCCTATTTCCTGCCCTCGGCGAAAATCACCAGCCATCGGTTAAAAACCAACACCCAATCCGCCACGGCTTATCGCGGGTTTGGCGGGCCTCAGGGCGCATTGGGGATTGAGCGGGTAATGGATCATATCGCCCACGAGTTGGGGCTTGACCCGCTGGATGTACGGCGGGTTAATTATTACCGCGACTGTTCGGATGCCTCCGGCGGGAGTATTTCTGAACAGAAGAAGCGAGCTGTTCAGACCACGCCTTACCAAATGCCAGTTGAAGATTTTATCCTGAATGGGCTTAGCGCGGCGTTGGTTGAAAGTTCTGACTACCTAACCCGGCGCGCCGAGATCATGAGGTGGAACTCAGAAAACGAAGTGCTAAAGAAGGGCATCGCCCTGACACCGGCGAAGTTCGGCATCAGCTTTACGCTGACCCATTTAAATCAGGCCGGGGCGTTGGTGCATGTTTATCAGGATGGTTCCATCCACATGAACCATGGTGGCACCGAGATGGGCCAGGGTCTGTTTCAAAAGGTGGCGCAGGTGGCGGCGACATCTTTTGGGGTGGATGTGGGTGTGGTGAAAATTACGGCTACCGATACAGCCAAGGTTCCAAATACTTCGGCAACCGCTGCGTCTTCCGGATCAGACCTGAATGGCATGGCGGTAAAAGCGGCTTGTGACACAATCCGCGAGCGGATGGAGGCGTTTTTAGGTAAGCGGTATCAAACTGACCAAGTTCACTTTGAAGGCGGTCGGGTTAAGATTGCAGGGGAATCGATCAGTTTTGCCGATGCTGCCAAACTGGCCTACGAAAATCGTATCAGCTTATCGTCCACCGGCTTCTACAAAACTCCAAAAATTGAGTGGGACCGGATTGCCGGACGCGGGCGACCGTTTTTCTATTTTTCTTATGGGGCCGCGGTAACGGAATGCGTTATTGACACCTTAACTGGCGAAAATCGCATCTTACGTGTAGATATTTTACATGATGCCGGTACATCGCTGAACCCGGCGCTGGATATTGGCCAAATTGAAGGCGGGTTCGTGCAGGGCGCGGGCTGGCTGACGACAGAAGAACTGGTTTGGGATGATCGCGGCAATCTACAAACCCATGCGCCTTCAACATACAAGATACCGGCCTGCTCTGATCGCCCCGACATCTTCAACGTCGCGCTTTGGGATGGGCGCAATGTTGAAAATACCATTTATCGCTCAAAGGCAGTGGGTGAACCGCCGTTTATGCTGGGAATGTCCGCGCTGATGGCCCTGTCGGATGCAGTTTCCGCATGTGGGGCGACCTATCCGGACCTTAAAGCACCGGCGACGGCTGAGAATATTTTGTCTGCGATCGAGCGGGTGCGGGCATGAGTTTTGATCTGAAATCACTGGCGTCTGCTGTTGAGCAGTATGGCAGGGTTGTTCGGGTGGTCGTGGCCGGAATTAAAGGCTCGGTCCCGCGCGAAGTTGGGGCGTCGATACTGGTCTGGGGCAGCGGACAATCGGGGACGATTGGCGGTGGCGCTTTGGAACTGGATGCAAGTAACCGGGCGCGTCAGGCGTTGGAACAAAAGCACAGAGATTGGGTTGAAAATGTTCCGCTCGGGCCAGGCCTTGGTCAGTGCTGCGGCGGCGCGGTAACCTTGCTGTCGGAAGTTTATGACACGAAACGACTGGCCGAGCTGACGGATGATCCGGTGCTGCGGCGGGTACAAGGCGACTTTGCAGTACCGTTAAAGATTAGAAAACAAGTTAGTGAAGCGCGCAATTCAGGTAAGCCCATCAAACCACAACTTATTGACGGCTGGATGCTTGAACCGGTCAGCGCACCGTCCCGTACACTTTGGATATACGGTGCCGGGCATGTAGGGCGAGCGTTGGTGTCTGTTCTGGAACCGCTATCCGACACAGAAATAACCTGGATCGATAGTGCTGTTGAGCGTTATCCGAGTAAGGTTTCGGATGAAATCAACCAACTGATTGCCGTTAATCCGGCCGAACTGGTAAAGTTCGCCCCGTCCGACGCCGAGCATCTGGTTGTGACCTATAGTCACGCGCTTGATCTGGAAATTTGTCATCGGCTACTGAGCCAAGGGTTTCGGTCCGCCGGACTAATCGGCTCAAAGACAAAATGGGCACGGTTTCGGGGTCGGTTGCGCAGCCTTGGGCATACGGATGCGCAGATTGATCGGATTACTTGTCCGATTGGGCAGCCGAGCTTGGGTAAGCATCCACAAGAGATTGCGGTTGGGGTGGCAGCAGAATTTCTTTCGACGGCAAGTGTTACCGAGAATTTACATAGCAAGGTGGGGTAGAACTATGGATGGAACGCTTTTAAGCGTGGATGCACTAACCAAGGCCTATCCGGGCGTGGTAGCGAATGACTCGGTTACTTTTAGCGTTGAACCGGGCGAAGTACATGCTTTGCTTGGGGAAAATGGTGCGGGGAAATCGACGCTGGTCAAAATGATCTATGGGCTGGTGCGGCCAGATTCAGGCAAAATGACCTGGAAAGGTGAAGCCTTTGAACCGGCAACGCCGCACGCCGCGCGCCAATCTGGCGTGGCGATGGTGTTCCAGCATTTCAGCTTGTTTGACGCACTGAGTGTCGCCGAAAATGTCGCCCTTGGCATGGAAGACCCGCCGCCGATGCGGCAGCTATCGGCGGCGATTCGTGAGGTCAGCGAAAACTACGGCCTGCCACTGGACCCGGTTCGCCTGATCGGTGAACTAAGCGCCGGTGAGCGGCAGCGCGTCGAAATCATCCGCTGTCTTTTGCAAGACCCGAAACTGCTGATCATGGATGAGCCAACATCGGTATTGACCCCGCAAGAGGTCGAAATCCTGTTCGAAACTTTGCGCAAATTAAGCGCTGAAGGCACGGCGATTTTGTATATTTCCCATAAGCTTGAGGAAATTCGCAGCCTATGTAGCGGGGCCACAATCCTGCGCCACGGCAAGGTGGTGGGCAACTGTGATCCTCGGAAAAAAACCGCGCGTGAACTGGCTGAACTGATGGTCGGCGAAACCCTGCACACCCCAAGCCGGGATAAATCTGAACTGGGGGCTGTAGCACTGGAACTGACAGGGCTTTCGGTCAAATCAACGTCGCAATTTGGTACATCTCTAAAGGACGTATCCCTAAGTGTGCGCAAGGGCGAGGTGGTTGGCATCGGTGGTGTGGCTGGCAATGGGCAGGATGAACTGCTTGCGGCCCTGTCGGGTGAAAGCCTTGCACCCGCTGCTGCGGTAAAACTCGACGGCGCTGAGATTGGCAATCTGGGGCCAAACCAGCGCCGCGCTATTGGGTTGCTGGCTGCCCCCGAAGAACGGCTGGGGCATTCCGCGGCGCCCGATATGACGTTGACAGAAAACGCGGCCCTGACCGGGACGATCCGTGAAGGGCTTGCCAATAAGGGATTTGTGAACTGGGGTAAGACCCGAGATTTTGCCAAGCGGATCATTGAAGAATTTGACGTGCGCACGCCGGGGCCGGAAAACACGGCGCGCTCACTTTCTGGCGGCAATCTGCAAAAATATGTCATTGGGCGGGAAGTGTTGCAGCGACCAGAGGTTTTAGTGGTGAACCAACCGACATGGGGTGTGGATGCCTCGGCGGCCGCTTCAATCCGCCAGTCATTGCTGGATCTGGCGGCGAATGGGGCTGCGATCGTCTGCATTAGCCAGGATCTGGAAGAACTGATGGAAATATCGGATCGCTTCGCTGCCCTGAATGAGGGCCGCCTGACCCCTGCCCGCGATGCGTCGGGGCTAACGGTGGACGAAATTGGATTGATGATGGGCGGCGCCCACGACATGGAGGTTTCCCATGCTGAGGCTTGAAAAACGACCCTCACCCTCAAAAATGTGGACAGCACTAACGCCGGTTCTGGCGGTTGTACTAACCATGATCGCCGGTGGCATTATGTTTTCGATATTGGGCAAAGACCCGTTTGAAGCCATCCGGGTGATATTCTGGGATCCATTGTTTCACGAACAGTTTGGCCCCTATTCCCGCCCACAATTGCTGGTGAAAGCAGCACCGCTGATCCTGATCGCTATCGGGCTATCCCTTGGCTTTCGTGCAGGTATCTGGAATATCGGCGCGGAGGGACAATACATTATCGGTGCTATTTGTGGCGCTGCAGTTGGGTTGGCGTTTTATCCAACAGAGAGTGTTTTTCTCTACCCTATGATGGTGATCGCTGGCGCTTTAGGGGGTTGGGCATGGGCAATGATCCCGGCGATATTACGCACCAAATTTAATACCAATGAAATACTGGTGTCGCTGCTGCTGGTCTATGTGGCCGAGCAATTGTTGGCCTCGATGGCGCTTGGACTTTTGCGCAATCCCGAAGGACAGGGCTTTCCCGGCAGCCGTATATTTAAGGAATTTCCAGCTGCATACAATCCGGTAAATGCAACAACCGGTATGCACTGGGGCGTTGTCGCAGCATTTATTGCGGTGATCCTATCATACATTCTGCTCAGCCGACACATGCTGGGCTTTCAGATCAGGGTGACCGGTCAATCACCCAAAGCGGCGCGGTTTTCAGGGGTGAACCCGAACCGGTTGATCATCTTTTGCCTTGGCACCACCGGTGCGCTGGCCGGGTTGGCCGGGCTGTTTGAGGTCACCGGACCTGCCGGGCAGATAAGCATTGATTTCAACGTAGGCTACGGCTTTACCGCGATTATTGTGGCGTTTCTTGGCCGGTTGCATCCGGTTGGCATTCTGCTCGCGGGGTTGTTGATGGCCCTTACCTACATTGGCGGTGAGCTTGCGCAGCTGATGCTGGGCCTACCCGCCGCAGCAATACAAGCCTTTCAGGGGATGTTATTATTCTTCCTTCTGGCGGTGGATGTGCTGTCAAATTTCCGTATCAGATTAGCCAAGTCGGAGGTCGCGTAATGGATCTTTCAGCAATTGACCCGCTTGTCCTGATCGCCTCAATGATGGTGGCGGCAACACCGATCCTGTTGGCTGCAATTGGCGAACTGGTGGTTGAAAAAGCCGGGGTTCTTAACCTGGGTGTCGAAGGCATGATGATCACCGGCGCAATCGCAGGTTTCGCCATTGCGGTGGAAACCGGCAGCCCGGTAATTGGTTTCATTGCGGCGGCTGTTGGGGCCGCCTTACTGTCATTGATATTTGGATTTTTAACACAATACTTGTTATCAAATCAGGTGGCGACCGGGCTGGCACTAACACTGTTCGGTCTGGGGCTGTCGTCACTAATGGGACAAACCTACGTGGGTGTAAAACCACCCTCAACAAACCAGCTCGACATCCCGCTATTGTCGGATTTACCCGTTTTCGGGCCAATACTGTTTCAGCACGATTTCATGGTCTATGTATCGATCGCACTTATCGCCGGGGTATGGGCTGTGTTGAAATACAGCCGTATCGGTTTAGTCCTGCGTGCAGTCGGTGAAAACCACGATGCAGCACATGCTCTTGGCTACAAGGTCGTGCGTATTCGAATGGCTTCCATAGCCTTTGGCGGTGCCTGCGCCGGGCTTGGCGGGGCTTACCTGAGCCTTGTCCGCGTACCGCAATGGACCGAAGGTATGACCGCAGGGGCGGGCTGGATCGCGCTGGCGATTGTGGTTTTTGCCAGTTGGCGTCCCTGGCGGGTGTTGTTGGGGGCCTATCTGTTTGGGGGGGTCACCATTTTACAGCTGAACTTGCAGGCCGCGGGCGTTGCGATACCAGTCGAATACTTGTCGATGTCACCATATCTGATAACCATACTGGTTCTGGTTATAATCAGCCGGTCAACACAGGGCGCACCTGCTGCCCTTGGCCGAATATTCCACGCCTCTAGCTAGAGGCAACTCTGTAAAATATGGGCAATATGCCCGATCAACCTGGGAGAAACACATGAACTTCAAATCAATCCTAACCGGGGCCGCACTTGCTCTTGGCCTGGCCGGGGCAGCTTTTGCCCAGGAAAAGCTCAAAGTCGGCTTTATATATGTCGGTCCAATCGGCGACGGCGGCTGGACGACTGAACACAATAACGGACGCCTGGCAGTGGAAGCCGCACTTGGCGATCAGGTGGAAACGATTTTTCAGGAAAACGTCCCGGAAGGTGCAGACGCCGAACGCGCGCTGACACAGATGGCGCTGTCTGGCGCCGACCTGATATTCACCACGTCATTTGGTTACATGGACCCGACAATCAATGTTGCGGCCAAGTTTCCTGATGTGAAGTTTGAGCATGCCACCGGCTTTAAACGCGCAGAAAACGTATCCACGTATTCTGCCCGCTTTTACGAAGGCCGCGCAGTTCAGGGCTTAATCGCCGGTTCGATGACCAAGACCAACAAAATCGGATACATCGCATCTTTCCCGATCCCGGAAGTTATCCGGGGCATCAACGCTGCCTACATCCACGCCAAAAAGGTTAACCCGGATGTTGAGATGAATATCGTCTGGGTGTTCACTTGGTTTGATCCTGCAAAGGAAGCTGATGCCGCTACCGCGCTAATTCAGCAAGGAGCCGACGTGATTCTGCAACATACCGATTCAACAGCACCACAGGCTGCGGCCGAAAAGGCCGGTAACGTGATTACATTTGGGCAGGCATCAGACATGTCAGAATACGGCCCGATGCCTCGTGTGTCTTCAATCATCGACAATTGGGCGCCCTACTACATCGCACGCACCCAAGCGGTATTGGATGGCACCTGGGAAAGCGTTGACACTTGGGACGGAATTTCAACTGGCATGGTTGAAATCGGCGATATTTCCAGCGCTGTACCTGCCGATGTTAAGGCCGCGGCAGAAGCACTGCGAGACAGCATTGCCGCGGGGGAATATAACCCTTTCACCGGTCCACTAAACAAGCAAGACGGCACTGTATGGCTGGCTGAAGGCGAAGTCGCAGATGATGGTACACTCGCAGGTCTGGGCTTTTACGTCGAAGGTCTGACAGGCGACGTTCCCAACTAAGCACTTTGCGACAAGGTAAGCGAATTAAAGGCCCGGAGTGATCCGGGCTTTTCCTTTTGGAACGTCCGTGACAGTCTGCGCTGAAGTGATACGGGGCTAAAAATATGACTGATTTTCTGGTAATCGGTGGGGGCATCGCCGGTATATCTGCCGCAGCGCGGTTGTCACATCTGGGTAAGGTGGTGGTGCTGGAAGCTGAAAGCGCGCTTGGCTATCATGCCTCTGGTCGTTCGGCAGCTATGTTCGAAGAAACCTATGGTTCACCTTCTACCGTTGCCCTCAATCAAGCCAGCCGCGCCTATCTCGAAACGGCCAATGGCGGGGTGTTGTCACCTCGGGGATTAATGCTGATAGGTAATGGTCAGGATATGGCAGAATTTTCCAACGATATGAAGGCCATGGCGCTGGAGCCTATGGCAAAGGATGAAGCGCTGGCGATGGTGCCAATACTGAACTCGGATGCTGTCACGCAGGTGGGATATCACGCAGATGCCTTTGATATCGACACGGACCTGCTGATACAAAACTTTGCCCGTGAAGTTCGCGCAAATGGCGGCGAGGTTCTGACAAACCAGCGTGTTTCAAAGGTTTTGCAAGTTGTGGATGGCTGGCAAGTTGTGGTCGATCAGCAGGACTTCAAAGCCAAGATGCTGGTAAACGCCGCCGGTGCGTGGGTGGATCAAATTGCAATTATGGCGGGCGTTGCCCCCCTTGGCGTTAGCCCGCAGCGTCGTTCCATCGCCCGCGTTCCTGCCCCTGACGGATATGATGTGCGCAACTGGCCGCTGATTTTTGGCCCCGGCGAACATTGGTACGCCAAACCCGACGCCGGGAAACTTCTGATCTCTCCGGCGGATGAAGAAGTCGTTGAGCCCCATGACGCATGGCCGGAAGACCTGATGCTCGCCACGGGAATTGCGCGCTACGAAGCGGTGATGAACCATAGCGTTACCCGGCTGGAAAGCAGTTGGGCGGGGTTGCGCACGTTCTCACCAGATCGCTCGCTGGTGATTGGCCCTGACCCGAAAGTGCCGTCGTTCTTATGGGTCGCGGGACAAGGCGGGTATGGCTTTCAAACCTCCCCCGCTGCCAGCCAGTTGGTGTCAGATCTGATCAGCGGGCGGGCAAGTGAGATGGATAACGATGCTATCCGAATGCTCTCACCTGCGCGATTTTCCTAACCGTTAAGCCTTATCGCCGCGTTGCTAGGATCATAGGGGCTGTCTTCAACCACTTCGGCGTCCCAAAGCTGATTGAACATCCGCACCTTTAGTTTTTGCCCCGGTTCGGCCAGTTCCGGGCTGATATAGCCCATGCCGATCTGTTTGCCGAAATGCACCGAATAACCGCCCGAGGTCAGGCGGCCTACTTTGGTGTCGCCATCATACAGCGCTTCGCGCCCCCATGGGTCGGCGTCATCCGGGCCATCAATCAACAGCGTCACACACTTGGAACGGATACCGGTTTTAAGCATCGCTTCCTTGCCATGGAATTCTTTTTCCAGATCAATGAACCTATCCAACCCGGCCTCTTGTGGCGTCGCATCCCGGCCCAGTTCAGTGCCAAAGGCGCGGTAAGATTTTTCCTGTCGCAGCCAGTTTTGCGCGCGGCCGCCAACCAGTTTCATCCCATGTTTTTCACCCGCGCTAACCAGTTGGTCCCACAGGTAATTTTGCATCTCAATCGGGTGATGCAATTCCCACCCCAGTTCACCGGTATAGGCAACACGGATGGCACGCACCGGGCACATGCCCAGCTCAATGTCTCGCATCGTCAGCCACGGAAAACGTTTGTTCGTAAGCGCAGTATCAGGGTCGGCGTCCCTGATGATCTCTTTCAGAATATCGCGCGATTTTGGACCAGCTAGCGCGAATACACCCCACTGGTTGGTCACATCATGGATGTCGATCCAGCCAAATTCGCCCATCTTGTCGGCCGCAGCTTTGCGCAGGAAGTCGGCGTCATAGGCAGTCCACGCCCCGGCGGAGACCAGATAATATTCATCCTCTGCCAGCCGCACGATGGTGTATTCTGTGCGCGTTGTACCTGCACTGGTCAGCGCGTAAGTCAGGTTTATCCGCCTGACACTTGGTAATTTATTACAGGTAAACCAGTCCAGAAACTGCGTCGCCCCGGGCCCACGTACCAGATGTTTAGTGAACGCAGTGGCATCAATCAGGCCGGCGGTTTCGCGGATCGCCTTGGCTTCGTCATGGGCGTATTGCCACCAGCCACCGCGCCGGAATGAGCGCGAGTCATTGTCGCTAAACCCCTGTGGAGCATAATAATTTGGCCGGTCCCAGCCGTTGACTTGCCCGAACTGCGCACCAGCCGATTTTTGGCGATCATAAGCCGGCGAGGTGCGTAAAGCACGGCAGGCGCCCCGTTCCTCATCCGGGTGATGCAACACGTAAACGTGGGAATAACATTCTTCGTTTTTGCGCGACGCATATTCTGTGGTCATCCAATCGCCGTATCGTTTCGGATCGAGGCTTGCCATGTCGATCTCGGCTTCGCCTTCTACCATCATCTGGGCCAGATAATTGCCCACGCCACCGGCCGCGGTAATCCCAAAGGAAAACCCTTCTGCCAACCACATATTTCGCAGACCCGGCGCCGGTCCAACCAACGGATTTCCGTCTGGTGTGTAACAGATTGGACCGTTGAAATCGTCTTTCAATCCAGAGGCTTCGCAGGAAGGAATGCGATGGATCATCGCCATGTATTGTTCTTCGATACGCTCCAAATCCAATGGGAACAGATCAGCGCGAAAACTGTCTGGTACGCTATATTCAAACCGCGCCGGTGCGCCTTTTTCGTAGACACCCAATATCCAGCCACCCCGTTCTTCGCGTACGTAAGATTGCGCGTCCGCGTCGCGGATGACAGGGTGTTCGGGGTTGTCTTTGCGCCATTCCACCAGTTCCGGGTCATTATCCAT
>VAPL010814938.1_pt1 | contig 32417 bp, 30 predicted proteins | sample 3395061 | NCBI WGS metagenome assembly VAPL01 (sample SAMN08290444, study PRJNA428436) | hydrothermal vent metagenome | isolation source: Deep-sea hydrothermal vent chimney 2 | place: Pacific Ocean: Juan De Fuca Ridge | depth 2182 m m | reverse complement strand
TGAACACTGAACACTGAACACTGAACACTGAACACTGAACACTGAACACTGAACACTGAACACTGAACACTGAACACTGAACACTGAACACTGAACACTGATTTGTCAAGGCAAGAAGAATTAGATTAAAAATAAAGAATGGAAGTAGAAAATAGAAATAAAGTATTAATAACTGGTGCTGCAGGGTTCATCGGTCACCATCTTTCAAAACTATTGGTTAAAAACAATTATGATGTTGTTGGAATTGATAATATCAATGATTATTACGATCAAAATTTAAAACGGGCCAGATTGACAGATTTAGGAATTGACATTTCCAGTATCGAAGAGAATAAACCTTTAAAGGGAGACATCACTTTTATAAAATTAGACATGCGAAATGCAGATGATGTAATGAATTTGTTTAAAAAAGAAAAGTTTGATTATGTGGTAAATTTGGCTGCACAAGCAGGCGTTAGGTATTCATTAGAAAACCCTCAATCATATATTGATAATAATATTACCGGCTTTTTAAATATTTTGGAGGCTTGTAGAAAATATCCCGTAAAACATTTAGTCTATGCTTCCTCAAGTTCTGTGTATGGTTTAAGTGAGGAAATTCCATTTTCGACAAGTAGCCATACAGATCACCCTTTAGCAATGTATGCAGCGAGTAAGAAAGCCAATGAAATGATGGCGCACTCATATGCACATTTATTTAACATACCAAGTACCGGATTGCGATTTTTTACAGTCTACGGGCCTTGGGGAAGACCGGATATGGCATTGCATATTTTTACAAAAGCCATTGTTGAAGATAAAGAGTTTGAAGTCTTTAATCATGGTAATATGAGTAGAGACTTTACCTATGTTGATGATATCGTAGAAAGTGTTAAACGCTTAATTCCGAAACCTCCTACGCATAACAATCCCAAATTTGATCCTAAAAAACCAAACCCTTCAATGAGTACAGCGCCTTATCAACTGTTTAATGTTGGTAATAATAGTCCGGTAGCATTGATGGATTATGTGCATGCAGTAGAAAAAGCCTTAGGTAAAAAAGGAAAGATTGTATTCAAACCGATGCAACCCGGTGATGTGGCAGCTACTTATGCTAATGTTAAGAGTTTGTTTGATTATATAGATTTCAAGCCTTCAACTACTATAGAAGAGGGTATTAAGGTGTTTGTTGATAAATATTTGGAACTGAACACATAAATAAGGTTACATAATTCAATCCTGTAGTGAGTTTATAAGTTATCTTGAAAACTACTCTGAACTTGTATGAATTTCGCATTGACCTCTTTACTAAAATTCAACATTAATTATTGTTGATATTTTGTTAATTTCTTCGCTATTTTGACTTAAAATAAACCTATTTTTTCTTCTTAAAAATCTATCTTTACATTATTCAATATAATATAAATTGGTACTGTTTTTTTAAATAAAAATGGGACTGATAAGTGCGAAGCATTACTTTATTTAAATGAATAATTAATTTTCAGAAGAGATTTAGATGAAAAAAGTAGCCTTAATTACAGGTGTAACAGGTCAGGATGGAGCCTATTTAAGTGAATTTTTATTAAAAAAGAATTATATAGTACATGGTTTAAAACGTAGATCATCACTTTTTAATACCGATAGAATAGATCATTTATATCAAGATCCACATATTGAAAATCAAAATTTCATATTGCATTATGGTGACATGACTGATAGTACAAATTTAATACGTATCATTCAAGAAGTACAACCGGATGAAATATATAACTTAGCAGCTATGAGTCATGTACATGTATCTTTTGATATGCCTGAATATACTGCTAATGCTGATGGCATTGGTACTTTACGATTATTAGAAGCTATTCGAATCTTAAAATTAGAAGATAAAGTTCGTATTTATCAGGCATCAACTTCCGAACTCTACGGAAAAGCACAAGAAACTCCTCAAACAGAGAATACTCCTTTTTATCCACGTAGTCCTTATGCAGTAGCGAAAATGTATGCCTATTGGATAACGGTTAACTATAGAGAGGCCTATAATATTTTTGCATGTAACGGAATTTTATTTAATCATGAATCTCCTATTAGAGGAGAAACTTTTGTAACACGTAAAATTACCCGAGCAGTTTCAAGAATAGCACTGGGCTTACAAGAAAAATTTTATTTAGGTAATTTAGATGCCCAGCGAGATTGGGGGCATGCAAAAGATTATGTAAGAATGATGTGGATGTTGCTACAACATGACAAACCTGAAGATTGGGTGATTGCTACAGGTAAGACAACTTCAGTTAGAGATTTTGTAAGAATGGCCTTTCAAAAGGTTGGTATAGAGTTAGAATTTAAAGGAAACGGTGTAGAAGAAAAAGGTTATATAAAGAAATGTACAAATTCTGATTTTCAAATTGAAATTGGTAAAGAAATACTTGCAATTGATACAAGATATTTTAGACCTACTGAAGTCGATCTATTGATTGGTGATGCAACAAAAGCTAAAGAAAAATTAGGATGGATACCTGAATATAATTTACAAGCCTTAGTAAATGAAATGATGCAAAGCGATATAAAATTGATGCAAAAAGACCAATATTTAAAAGATGGTAACTATAAATCTTTGAATTATTATGAATAATAATTCAAAGATCTATATTGCTGGTCATAGAGGATTGGTAGGAAGTGCAATTTTGAAGAATTTAAAATCAAAAGGATACTCAAATTTTATTACGAAAACACATAAAGATTTAGATTTAACAAATCAAAATGCAGTTGCTGATTTTTTTGAAACAGAAAAACCCGAATATGTTTTTTTAGCAGCAGCCAAAGTAGGAGGTATTGTGGCAAATAATACTTATCGTGGAGAATTTATTTATAAAAATTTAATGATCCAAAATAATGTGATTCATCAATCATATGTTCATCAAGTAAAAAAGTTATTGTTTTTAGGAAGTACCTGTATTTATCCTAAGAATTGTCCACAACCAATGAAAGAGGAGTACCTCTTGACGGACACCTTAGAATATACCAATGTACCTTATGCTATTGCTAAAATTGCAGGCATCAAAATGTGTGAAAGCTATAATTTACAATATGACACCAATTTTATAGCAGCACAACCCACAAACTTATACGGACCCAATGACAATTTTGATCTAGAAAAATCACATGTATTACCGGCTCTAATCCGTAAAATACATTTAGGTAAAGCTTTAGAAAATAATGATTGGGAAACGATTAGAAAAGATTTAAATAAATTGCCCATTGAAGGAGTTGGTGGTCAAAATTCAAAAGAAGATATCCTAGAAATTTTATCAAAACACGGAATCAATTTCTCCCCCTTTGGGGGAGATGCCGAAGGCAGAGGGGGAATTGAAATTTGGGGCTCAGGAAAACCCATGAGAGAATTCTTATGGAGTGAAGACATGGCAGATGCCTGTGTATACCTTATGGAAAGGGTGAACGCAAAAGATATTTTCTCCCCCTTCGGGGGAGATGCCGGAGGCAGAGGGGGCATTCACATCAACATAGGTACAGGAAAAGAAATTTCCATCAAACAATTGGCAGTAACTATAAAAGATACTATTGGTTATCAAGGAGATTTATATTTTAATACAGAAAGACCTGATGGAACGTTACGTAAATTAACTGATTCTTCTAAATTAAATAAGTTGGGTTGGAAATATTCAGTTGAATTGAAAGAAGGTATTAAAAGAATGTATGAGTGGTATTTAAAAAGTAACTCATTTTGACAGATTTAAAACAAAAATCTGTTGATGCCATCATTTGGAATTTAATTCAAAGATACGGTACTCAAGTTATTAGTTTAATAATTGGTGTTATTCTGGCGAGACTATTAACACCTGCTGATTATGGTTTAATTGGTATGATCTCTGTATTTTTTGCCTTAGCTATGGTATTTGTAAACAGTGGTTTTGGAGCAGCATACATACAGAATAAAAATGCAAATGAGACTGATGCAAGCACCATTTTCTTTTTTAATTTATTTACTAGTATATTTTTTTACATCATTTTATGGTTTACGGCACCACTGATTGCTTCATTTTACAATCAAGATCAACTAGTTGATTTAATCAGGGTAGCTTCTATTGTACTGATTATTAACTCCTTTAGTATGATGCAGTCAATTAAATTAACCAAAGAAGTTAATTTTAAAAAGATGACTATCATTTCATTAATTAGTACTTTAATTTCAGGTATTGTAGGTATATTAGCGGCTTTAAATAACTTTGGAGTCTGGAGTCTGGTGTTTCAGCAATTAACACGGGCATTTACTAATGCATTAGGTTTATGGACTTTTCATAAATGGAAACCTAAAATCCTGTTCAAGATTGATTCTTTAAAAATGATGCTTTCTTATAGTTGGTGGGCTTTATCGAGTGCATTGATCAATACAATTTTTAATAATATCTATATTTTAACTATCGGTAAATTATTTCCGGTTGCTCAACTGGGTTTTTATACCAAAGCAAAAGGATATAAAAGTTTGGTTTCTGAACAACCAACATCTGCAATAGGTAATGTGTCTTTCCCGGTTTTTTCTAAACTACAGGATGATAAAAATGCCTTAAAAAACAGCTTAAAAAAATTCATACAACACACTACTTTTTTTATAGCCCCTTTTTCTGCTTTATTAATTGTGATAGCTGATCCGTTAATACTAATTGTTTTAACTAAAAAATGGATGCCAATGGTACCCTATTTTCAATTATTATTGATTAGTGGAGTATTTTACCCTCTATTGTTATTAAATGGACTGCTTCTAAATGCAAAAGGAAAAACAAAACTAAATTTTAGAATTACTTTATTTGTAAATTTTTTTAGAATTCTGAATATCATATTGATGTATAGGTTTGGTGTTATTTATATTATTTATGGAGAAATTGTTGTTTCTCTACTGACGATATTTATTAGTACACATTATGTGAAGCGGTTAATCGATTATGGAGCTATTAATCAATTAAAAGATTTATTTACAATTATTTTTTTCTCAATTATAATCGTTTTTCTAGGAAGTTCCATTTCAGCATTGATGGTAAATTCATATTTAAAAATTATTTTTGGTTTCTTTTTTGTTAGTTTTGCATATGTTGGGTTATCCTATTTTTTTAATAAAAAATTATTATTTGAATTTCTACAAAATTTTAAAAATTTTAAAAAATAATAGTTATTCTTTAAGTTAATATAAAAAATGAGTTTAAATAAAGTTGTTAAAATAGAATTACCAAAGATATTTGATAAAAGGGGTAATCTAAGCTTTTTTGAAAGTGAAAATCATATTCTTTTTGAAATTAAAAGAACATATTGGATTTATGATGTACCCGGAGGTGAAGTACGTGGCAGTCATGCTTTTAAAGAGTCGCAAGAATTTATTGTTGCGCTTTCCGGTAGTTTTGATGTAATATTACATGATGGAACAAAAGAAGTTAAATACAGTTTAAACCGTTCTTATAATGGTTTATATGTACCTAATTTACTATGGAGAAGATTAGAGAATTTTTCAACAAATTCATTAGCTTTGATTGTTTCATCAATAAATTATAATGAGACAGATTATATTAGAAATTTTGATGAATTCAAATTATTAAAGAATGAAGCTGAAAAATAATACGGTTTTTGATTGCCCCATTATTGAATTACCTAAAATCAAAAATAGAGCAGGGAATATTACACCTGTACATAACAATAATGAAATTTCTTTTGAAGTAAAAAGAATATTTTATTTATACGATATACCTGGTGGTATAGACAGAGGAGCTCATGCTCATAAAGAATGTCATCAATTTTTAATAGCCGCATCTGGAAGTTTTGAAGTTCAACTTGATGATGGTAAGGTAAAGAAAACAGTTATGCTTAATCAACCGTTTAGAGGTTTACATATACCACCTGGAATTTGGGCATCTGAAGTTAATTTTTCTTCTGGAGCTATTTGTTTAGTTTTAGCTTCTCATTTATACGATGAAAGTGATTATATTAGAGATTATAAAGATTTTTTAAAACTACAAAAATGAGTTATTTCTGTCATAAATTAGCAGATGTGCAGTCAAATAAAATTGGAGATAAAACAACTATATGGCAATTTGTAGTAATTCTTAAAGATGCTGTCATTGGTAAAAACTGTAATTTAAATGCACATATCTTTATTGAAAATGATGTAAAAATAGGTGATAACGTTACAATCAAACCAGGAGTGCAAATTTGGGACGGAATAACTATAGAAGACAATGTTTTTATAGGCCCAAATGTTACTTTTACCAATGATTTAGTTCCACGTTCTAAGCAGTATCCTGAAAATTATGAAAAGACACTAATAAAAAAATGGGCAACAATCGGAGCGAATGCAACCATAATAGCAGGTAATCATATTGAAGAATATGCTATGGTTGGTGCCGGAGCTGCCGTAACAAAACCTGTTGGTAAAAATGAGCTTTGGGTAGGGAATCCTGCTAAACATGTTGGATATGTTACTGATGAAGGTGAAATTTTGGATTTAACTCTAAAAAGTAAAAGAACGGGTAAATATTTTAGATGGAAAATCAATAAATTGATTGAAACCAATGATTAAGTTTTTAGACTTACAAAAAATCAATTCTCAATACGAAGCAGAATTAAAAGAAGCTGCTACCAGAGTTATAGATTCCGGTTGGTATCTTTTAGGGAAAGAACTTGAGCAATTCGAACATAATTATGCCAATTTTTGTGGAAGCAAATTTTGTTTGGGTGTTGCAAACGGTTTAGATGCTTTACGTTTGATCTTTAAAGCTTACATTGAGTTAGGGATCATGCAAAAAGGGGGTGAAGTCATTGTTCCCGCTAATACCTATATTGCTTCTGTACTTGCCATATCAGATAATGATTTGATACCTGTTTTTGTTGAACCAGATATAGATACTTATAATATTGATAGTTCAAAAATTGAAGAGGCAATTACATCAAAAACAAAAGCAATATTAACAGTTCATCTATACGGACAAAACTCTATAGATGAAAAAATGCTGGAGCTTTGCAAAAAGTACGATCTTAAACTTATAGAAGATGCTGCTCAATCTCATGGTGCCAAATGGAAAGGTAAAGTAACGGGAAGTATTGGTGATGCAGCAGGTCATAGTTTTTATCCGGGTAAAAATCTCGGTGCTTTAGGCGATGCTGGTGCTGTCACAACAAATGATAAAGAACTTTATAAAACAATTGATGCTTTACGTAATTATGGTTCTCATAAAAAATATGAAAATATATACCAGGGTCTAAATTCAAGGTTGGATGAAATACAGGCTGCTTTTCTAAATGTAAAACTAAAATATATACAACAGGATATAGAAGCTAGGCGAAAAGTAGCTCAATATTATTTAGAAAATATAAATCATACAGATATTATTCTACCATCTTATCATAATAACCAACCAACAACAACCAACCAACAACAAGAGGTGCATGTATGGCACCTATTTGTCATCCGCACTAAGAACAGAGATAAATTACAACAATATCTTTTAGAGAATGGTGTACAAACGTTAATACATTACCCTATACCTCCACACAAGCAAAAAGCTTATAAATCGTATAATTACATATCTTTTCCTATTACAGAAAAGATACACAAGGAGGTTTTGAGCTTGCCAATGAGTTCAGTAATTAATGTTAATGAACTAGAAAAAATTTGCAACCTTATTAATAATTTATCTGATGAAGATAATTAAGCAAGTAATATGGCGTATTTATAGAGTAATGAAGCATATTTATTTAGGGTATATTAAAATTTATCGTTTTATTTTTTTATTATATATACCAAACTTACAAAAAATAATAAAAGGGAAAATAGTTAATATTAAAAGTATAGCTGCTCCTCAGCAAATTGTTCTGTTTACGGGTTTGGGAACTGTTAAATTTGATGGTATTTGTAATTTTGGATATAAACTTGGTGGATTTAATAAGGGGGGCAGTATTGAGATCCAACCAAGATATTTGGACTCTTATGTAGTTTTTGGGAAAAATGTAGCAACAAATAATAATATTTTTATTTGTGCAGCTAATTATATTGAGATAAGAAAAAACACTAGAATTGGGCAAAATGTTACAATAATGGATTTTGAAGCACATGGAATTAATCCAGACAAAAGGAATAAAGTAGGTGAAATAGGTAAAGTAATAATTGGAGAGAATGTATGGATAGGAAATAATGTAATTATCTTAAAAAATTCTATAATCGGTAAAAACTCTATTATTGCAGCGGGGGCTGTTCTTTCAGGAAGTTTCCCTAATAATGTTATTATTGGAGGGATTCCTGCAAGAATTATTAAATACATCAATGACAAATAAGAATTTTTATAGGAATAAAATGACTACCATTTCTCTTTTCTGACTTATTCAAATTTGGGGTGAAATAACTTGAGAGGTTAAGGTTTTTAGGTACAAAAGTTACTTTTGCTAATGATTCAATTTCACATTCTAAAAAATATCCTGAATATTTAGTAAATAAAATTAATATTTTTGAATAGTCAAATAATAGTAAAATCAGATTTATATGTGCAGAGTGTTGTAAAATCAAAAGTTAGCATCATAAATATTTTAAGAACCGCTTTCTAAGATTGTCCACCAATACTATCAAAAAATTGACTATCAAAATATTAAAAATGAAGACAAATAAGCTCGTCTCTTACTGTTTATTAAGTTATAATCAAGAAGAGTTTATAGAAGAAGCTATTCAAGGCGCTCTTGATCAGACATATTCAAACTTGGAAATTATAATTTCGGATGATGCTTCAACTGATTTGACATTTGAAATTATTAAATCTGTTGTAGAAGGTTATAGAGGATCTCATAAAATTATTTTAAATCAAAATGAAAGAAATTTAGGTATTGGTGCACATTTTTCTAAAGTATGTAAAACAATAGCAAAAGGAGATTATATTATTACGGCTGCTGGTGACGATATTTCGAAATTGGAACATGTAAAGATTGCTGCTAAATTGATGGATTCCGAAAATGTTGTTATGATTGATTTTAATGGTGAAATTATAGATAATAAAACAAGTATCATCGGTCAGCGAGATTTAAATTATTATATAAAAAAATTCACTATTAAAGACTATTTGAAATTTAATACAATTCAATCGTTTGCTCCGGGTAGAATAATAAAGAAAGAACTTTTTCAGAAATTTAATTTAATATCTTCTAATTGTCCAACAGAAGATTCAGTAACGGTTTTAAGAAGTTTATTATTGGGAGGCTTTTTAAGAGTTAATGAAGCTTTAGTCCTCTATCGAAAACATGACTCTAATACATCCAGTATGAATAATTTAAGTAAAATGTCGAATATGAGAATTATTGCACAATATTTCGAAGATGTTTTACATTTATATGACAATAATTTTATCTCTGACAAAAAATGTTCTCTATTGTTAGATAGAATTCATTTAGAACTTGAGATAAGAGATAAAAAACATGAAATAAATCATAACTATTTTTCATCAATACTTTCTTCTTTTTGGCTACGTATTAGAATTCATTTGTTAAAAAATAAAATAAAAGGGTAGATGAACAATATATATATTTATTGGTTTAAATTAAAAAATGGAAAGGCAAATTTTGGAGATGAAATTGGACCTTATATTGTTTCCAAGCTTTCAGGTTTAAATATTATTTTTATCAATCCTATAAAAAAAAATATTCGCAAAAAATTAATTGATAGTATATTAAATAGTCAAAATGACTATTCTTTTATTGACCTACTTAAAATATTATTTGGTAAGAAGAGAGTTCTTGTTACGGCGGGAAGCATTTTAAATCATTTTAATATAAGTTCATGCGATATTTGGGGATCAGGTATAATTAAAAAAGATGAAAAAGTCCATAATGCAAAGTTTTTTGCTTTAAGAGGGAAATATTCACAATTAAGACTTGGTGAGTTAAGATATGATGTGCCGGATGCAATAGGAGATCCAGCATTATTATTGCCCTTAATCTTGCCAATTCAAAATGTTAAACGGTATAAGTTAGGAATAATACCACATTATGTACATTATGAAAACTTAAAAAATAGGTACAATTCTAAAGATATATTAATAATAAATTTATTGGATAATAGTATTGAATCAATACTTGATAAAATTAATTTATGTGAATTTACTATTTCAAGTTCTTTACATGGTATTATTGTATCACACGCTTATAATGTACCATGCTTATGGTATAATTTGGATGAAAAACCTCTATTTGGTGATGATATTAAGTTCGATGATTATTTCTCTTCTGTAGGAATTAAAGAATATAAACCTTTTACTTTACCAAAAAATGAAGATATCAATGAATTTGTAAATACTTTAGCATTTAAAATACAATCTGAAAAATTAATAAATAGTATTCAAACTAATCTAAAGGTAATTCAAAAGAATCTTATAAATTCTGCTCCTTTTCCTATTAAAAAAGAATTCAAATAGCTAATTATCTATACAAATTGTTATTTCGTTGCGAATAACTAATATTAGAAGAAGTTTAATAATGATTATTTAAATAACATAATAAGCTGTGAAACTGTGCATATTATTGTCAACTATTGACCAAGGAATCAATAATGTAAAAAGTGTTGTTTTAAATTACAGAGAAGACGTGTCCTATATAATTTCACATCAGTATACCTCTGAAAAATTTAAATTTATTCCGTCTGGATTACATCGAAAAGATATATTTGTTTCTCAGATACCAGGATATGGGGTAACAAAATCAAGGAATAATGCTATAAAACTAGCTAAGGGTAAAATAGGATTATTTTCGGATGATGATGTCACTTATACCAATGAATACTTTGATAAAATTATAAAGGCATTTTCAGTTAATAAAGATCTGGATATTGCTTTGTTTAAAATAAAAACACCTAAGGGATTTCCAGAATATAAAAATTATCCAAAAAATAAACTTAAAATTTCAAAGCTTCCATTTTCAGTTGGAACAATTGAAATTGCTTTTAATATCAATAGAATTAAAGAATCGAAAATCAATTTCGATGAAAGATTTGGAGCAGGACAAAGATTACTAATAGGTTCTGATGAAAGTATTTTTGTTTTAGATTGTGTTAAAAAGGATTTAAATATTTGGTTTATACCTGAATACGTTGTAAATCATCCATTTGAAAGTACGGTTAAATTTTTACCAAAATACGACAAACGCAGAGTTAGTGTGAATGGAGCATTCGATGCAAGAATTAATGGTATCAGTTCAATTCCAAGAGCATTTTTACATACCATTAAATTTCTTCCTGATTTAGTTAAAAACAAAAAAAATCCTTTAAAATATTTATTTGAAAGATTGTCTGCTGCAATATATATTTTAAAAACGAATTAAATATTGAATTTGTAGATTTAATATTGTTCTTAAATAAATTATACAATACTTTGAATGAAAAAGAAAATATTATTTATCGCTCTACATTATCCTCCATCTGAAGGTATAGCTGATATTAGAGCTACTAACATTGTTTCACAATTATCCAAAAATGAATTTGATGTTACGGTATTAACATTAAATAAAAATTATTATAGTAAACAAAGTAAGAAAATTGTGAAGAAGGTTAAAAATATTGATACTATACGTGTTAATTATTTTTTGAGGTTAGATGCAGGCAATGTTATTGGAAATACAAAAATTCCTAAAATTTTAAGGAGATCTCTTTTAAGGTTATTACCATATTTTGGACTTGATTATTTATTTTTTTGGCAAAAAAATGCAATAAGAGAGGTGTTGAAAAAAAATAAAAAGTACGATTTTATAATTGCAACGGGTCCCCCTTTTTCAAATTTTTTATTAGCAAAAAGACTTTCGAAGATATTAAGTTGCAGATATATTATAGACTATAGAGATCCATGGACTTTATCAGCGCATGGACTGAATTCATCTAAAAACATTATTAACAATGTGTTAGAAAGGGAAATTCTTAAAAAGGCATCTTTAATTATCTTTAATTCACCTTCAATGAAAAAGGTAATGTTAGATAAGTTTAAAATTAATAAATCAGTAGTTATTACAAATGGTTTTGACTTGTCTGATTTTCAAAATATTCCCGAACGGAGATTTGAAAAATTCACAATTTCTTATGTAGGTAATTTTTATATACCTAAAAGAACAATTGATCCATTATTTCAGTCATTAAAAAAAATTAAGGAGAATAATAAAGAAATTTATGAAAACATTAGTTTTATTTACTGCGGTCGTGCAGGTGAATACATTAATTTAAAATCGATTGAATATGGAATCGAAGAAATAGTAATTAATAAACAACTAGTGACAAGGGATGAGGCCTTTTCTATTACTAAAAACTCTAATTTATCAGTTATAATTTCAACTGTTTTTAATAATAGCAACATTAGTGAAAGATCGATTATTCCAGGTAAAGTATTTGAAGCATTAGCGATGAATACAATAATTTTATGTATTTCACCACCACAAAGTGATATTCGGGAAGTTGTTTCTAGAAATAATAGAGGGCATATTGTAAGTGGAACTGAAATCAACAAATTGACTAACTTTATTGTTAATGATTATATGATTGGAAATGAAAGTATAATTTCTGATAATAATGAATATCAATGGAAAAATTTAATTAAAAAACTTATTAACGAACTAAATTAATATAGACTTTTCAAAAATGAATTTTATTTGAACATTTAAATATGAATTATGTCTGATTTTATATGAATAAAATATTTGTTTTTCTTTTTACTTTAGGTTTCATCTATTTTGCTAGAATAGAAAGCTTCACCTTGATTTTTCAAAGAATTGTAATTCCTCTAACTTTTTTGTTTGCTTTTACAAAAAATACAAACATAATTCCTAAGGTTGGTATTTTGTGGTATTATTTCATGTTTATTTTATATGCAACTATTAGTTTTACTCATACAATAAATTTAGAAAATACACTGAGATTTTTTCAATTAATGTTAGGGTCTTTTATGATTATATTTATTTATGTAACCATTTTGATTCGAAACCCAAATAATATTTATCCTATATGTAATGCCTTAATTATTGCTTCAGTCTTATTTGTTTTTTCTTTTGAACCCACATTAGGTAACCCACTTGAAGAAAGAAATAGAGGCATTACTTCAAATCCAAATTTGTTGGGAATGTTTATGCTTTTTGGTATTTTTTCAATTGCCATTTTATGGAATAAAATTAATTCTCAAACCAAATTAATTTTGACAGGTGTTTTTCTTTTAACATTATATGGAATAATTGCTTCTGCCTCAAGGAAATCATTATTTTCTGCTGGTATTTTTATGGCATTATGGCTAACGATTATTTTTAAGAGTGAAAAAAATCTAATTAAAATTTTATTTATAACATTTTCGGTAGTAACAGTTACATATTTTGTTTATGAAATGTATTTCTTAGACTCTTATATGGCATTTAGGATGGATTATGTTGATGAATCTGGTGAAAGTAGGTATGAAATAGCAAAGGAGGGTATGAAACTTTTTAAATCATCACCAATTTTTGGAGTTGGACTAGGAACATTTCAAGATCATTCTCAATTTGAAAAATATGCCCATAATGATTTTTTTGAATTAATAGCAACACTTGGTATAATTGGTTTGGTAATTTATATGTTAATTTATCTTTGGTTAATAAATTTAATTCGTAAAGCTAGAAGGACAATCAAAAATAATAACATTAGGTATATTTTAACCGTTTTTCTTTATATAATCTTGACAATGATTATTTTAGGGTTAGGAAGACCTCATTTTTTTGATATATTTAGTATGGGGTTATTTGGTATTATGTCTGGTTATACTCTTGGAGTTTTATTAAATAGAAATAAGATAAATGAAAATTAAATATTTGAACACTGATGAATATGAAAAATGGGATAATTATGTAACATTACATGAAAAAGGAACAATTTTTCATAAAGCAACTTGGCTAAAACAACATATTGGAGAGTTTAAAATACTGACAATTCAGGAGGATTCAAAAATTATGGGAGGGTTTGCTTATTTAGTTTCAAAAAAAGCAGGTATTAAAGGAGTGTTTAGACCTTCATATACGCCATATTATCATCCAATAATTAATGAGTTTTCTGAGGATTGTAATTCTGAAAAAGAAATTGAAATATTATTGATGTTATTAAATCAAATCAAAAAACAAAACGTTTCATTAATTTTTGATTCAAAAACGAAATATTTTTACCCATATCAAAAAGCTGGGTTTAAAGTTAAACCTAAATTAAACTATATAATTAAGCCTTCCCTTTTTTTGAATTCCATCACTAAAAGAAAACGAACTAGTATAAATAGATATGAAAAATTATTTGAATCTGGGGGATTAAAAGTTGTTGTAGACAATGATGCAAATGAATTATTATCTATGTGGGAAGATTTTGGAAAAGAGAAATCTATAAACACCTATATTCCACTATTAAAAAACTTATTTCTTAAAGATTTAATAAATAATTATTGGGGTTGTGTAAAGATTTATTCAAAAGATAATAGATTGTTAACTGTAGGATTATTTTTATTTGATGAAAAGAAATTATACAATATGATTCCGATAGTGAATTATAAAATATTAGAGAAAAAAGAAAAAAATATAGGAGATTATTTATACTATAAATTAGTAGAAATAGCTAAAGAAAAAGATTTACTATTTGATTTTGAAGGTTCAGAAATTTATGGAGTTGAAAAAATGTATAGAAGGTTAGGAGGTAAATTAGATTTAAAATACACAGCAACAAACTTTAATTTAAGATTAAATATTTTGTATAGCCTATTGAATATTTATAAAAATATTAAAAGCGATTAATTTAAAATGGGAGTGTTTTTAATCTATCATAATAAGCATAAAAAATTGATTAATGAATTACAAATCATTAAGACTTTTGAGAAAAAAGGTTTAGAAAAAATAGATAAAATTAACACTAAAGAGTTCATTTTTTATATTGGGAAAAATTTAAGAAAAAAGAAAGATTTTTACAGTGATAATAATTATGACATTTATTCTTTCGGAACTTTTATATATAAGTCAAAAAGTAAAGGAGAATCACTAAAATATTTTTTGAAAGACTTTTTAACAAATAGAATCGATGAAAACTCAATATTTGGAATTTTTCAGTTATTGATCATTGATAAACTTAAAGGCACCTATGAATTAATTAATGATAGATCTAACATTTATGATTTATATTATTTACGAAATCATGAGGAAATAGTTTCAAATTCATTCATAACTTTATTTAAAAGTTTAAGGTACTCTTTTTCAATTGACAAAAAATCTTTGGCTCAGAATGTTTTTCTTGGATATATAATTGGTCAAGGAACCCTTATTAATGAAATAAAAAAACATTCCAAGAATAAAAATTATAAAAATAAAAAAGACCAAACCTCTGTAATTAAAAGAACTGACGAATTAATAGATCTACTAGATAATATATACCATGAAATTTCAATTTCATTTGATAAAGAGACTTTTGATATTGGTTTGTCTGGTGGTTATGATAGTAGATTAAATTTAGTTCTTGGTAAAGATAAAGTTGAGTTTTCTGCTCATACTCACATAAAAAAAGTAGATAAAAGAGATTATAATATTTCTAAAATTTTAGCTGATAAATGTAAAATTGAACTCAAAACAGAGAAAAGCGAATTTATTGATAACAAAAATGAAACAGAATCTAAAAAATTATTAGAAGATACTTTTTACTTTTATGACGGGAGAGTTTCGATAAATACGGGTTTCTTAAATGATATTTATTCCCGAAATTATAGAGAAAATCTTGTAAAAAAGTCAAAAGTTTCGTTATCTGGATTTGGAGGGGAAATCTTTAGAAATTATAATAATATTCCAAAAAAACCAATAAGTATTAATAATTGGTTGTATCATTTTGTGGTTAATCCCTTTAAATTTGAAGCAATACAATCAGAACAAGAGCGTTATGATTTTAAAAAGATTTTAAAAGAATTATTATTAGAAGATGATTTTTTAGAAGAAAAGAAAACGAGAATAGGGTTCAATCAAATGTTTGATTATTACCCGAAAATATGGCTTAAGTATGTACTTTCTGTCAAAATATTTACTGAGAATCAGTTATTATACTATCTAATGCCCTTGATTGATTATCAAGTCATAAATCAAACTCCATTTATTAGAGACAAAGTCAAGAAAGACAATTTTTTTGAAGCTAAATTGATTAATTCTTTATCTAAAGGCTTATCAGATGTTACTTCTAACTATGGCTATAATTTTTCTGAAATTCCTAAAATTACAAGAATGAAAAACAGAATATTAACCTCAAGAACTTATTTGAGAGTTAAAGCGAAGTTATATAAAAGGAAAGAATTTAAAAGCGTAATTGAGGATCAGTTTGTTTTAAAATTAATTGATAAAGTGATTGAGGAATTAGATTATAAAATAAAAAAGGAAGTATTCCTTTCAAATAAAACTTGGGCATTAAATATTGCATCAATAGGTTATTTACTTAGCGAGATCAATAATAATGAAAATAAATAAAAATATTATAAATATTCTTCATAATTCTAAACTAATGAATAGAATTACACCTTCTTTCTTAAGAGAGTATGTGAAGAAAAAATCAAATTATTATCTGCAAAACTTTAAAAGTTGGAAAAAAACTAATGAGTTTATAGGAACACCTTATGAATTTAGCTATATAGGAGACTCAAAAGAGACAATTGGAATTATATTTGATTTTACACAAAGACATGTAAATTATATGAGAGCATGTCATGAAATGAAAGTATCTTACGAAGTTGTTGATGTTTTTTCCAATAATTGGTATGGAAGTATTATCAAAAGGAAGCATATTGACAAATATGTTGTTTGGCCAACTGTATATTCAAGTATTTGGAAAGAGATAATTGACGAAAGAATTAGTATTATTCAAGATAAATTAAAAAAAATCGTAATGCCTGATTCTTATTCAATTTGGCTATATGAAAGTAAGAGGAGAAATGCAGATTGGTTTAAGATGAATAATATTAAAATTCCAGAAACTAATGTTTTTTATAAATATGAAGAAGCATATCAATATTTACTTAATACGAGTTACCCTTTAGTTTTCAAAACAGACTTAGGTGCAGGAGCAACTGGTGTGAAAATCTTTGATAATAAAAGTTCAGCAATAAAATTCTTAAAAAAAGTATTTTACAAGTCTTTTATTGCGAATAGAATGGATCCCAGAGATTCACAATGGGGACATGCTTTATTTCAAGAGCATATAAATATTAAAAAAGAATGGAGAGTTGCTCGAATAGGCAATAGCTACTTTGTTCGTGAGAAAATTAAAGTTGGTAAATTTCATAGTGGTTCAGGTAATGTTAAATGGAGAAAACCAAATGATAAAATTCTAAATTTGGCGAGAAAAATAACTGATTTGGGCAATTTTACAAGTATGGCTGTTGATATTTTTGAAGATTTTAATGAGAATTTATTTGTGAATGAAATGCATACTGTGTTTGGAGTGAAAGAGATAAGAGAAGATGAAAATACAGGAAAATGGACATATGATGGCAAATTTTGGAATTTTGAACAAGGCTATTTTTCTAAAAATCAATTTGCAAATGAGCGTATAAAATTAATTTTAGAATTATAAAGTTAAAAATTTTATATATCGTTGATTCTTTTCCTTCAGACAAAAGTAGAATGACAGGTGTTTTTACTTATCGTCAAATTGATAAATTAAAGAGTGAATTTGATATTGAGGTAATTTATTTAAGAAATTTTAGCCCTAAAAGGTCAATAAAATCTTATAGAACATATAATTCAATTAAAGTTACTACGATTAGTTTGCCATTATTAATGGTTGAAACTACTAGCTTAAAATTATTAAGTATTTTTATTTATTCTAAAATTGTTAAGCTTTTATTAAGAAATTATGATTATGACATTCTTCATGCGGTTGGTGGGGCTTTTTCTGGACTAATTGCATCAGAAATAAAAAGAAAAAACAGAAAACTTATTGTTCAATATAATGGTTCTGATGTAAATGTAAGTCTAAAAAAATATAGAATATCAAAATGGGTAATATCAAATATTAATAAAGTTGACCATTACGTTTTTGTTAGTAAAAATTTGAAGGACGTATTTTATATCTATTTCAAGGGGTCTAAAAATAATTTTTCGATTATACATCGTGGTGTAAATTTAGACGAATTTAAACCATTTTCAAAAGGTCATACAAAAATTAGATTTTTGTATTTAGGAGGATTTTCACCTATAGGTTTTTCTGAATATGATATAAATCAAAAGGGAGGAGTAACATTGTTAAACGCATGGAAAAAAATAGATTCAAAGAAGAATGCTGAATTGAGGTTTGGAGGAAATAACACTACAGAAAAAATTCTAGCAAAATATAATTTAAAAAATCCGCATGTGGTTTTTATTGGGAAATTAAGTCCTGAGAAGGTTAAAGAAGAGTATGATTTGGCAGATGTTGTCATTATCCCTTCTTTAAGTGAAGGTTTACCCAATGTATTGTTTGAATCTATGGCAAGCGGATTAGCAGTTATTGGTACTGATGTCGGTGGTATTTCTGAAATTTTGACAGATAATAAAGGAGGATATCTTATAAATCCTAATAATGAAAAAGAATTGGTTGATAGAATAAGCACTTTAATTCAAAATAAAGAGAAAATAATAGAATTTGGTATATATAATAGAAATTTTTCAGAATTATATTTAGATAGTTCTTTGGCAATTACAAGGTTATCATTAATATATGAAAAATTGATTGATAATGAACAAAATGAACAAAACTTGAGATGAGAATTTTACATTTATGTTCATATTATTTTGGTTCAAATCTCTATAAAAGCTTATTTGAAAATATTGATTATTTAAATGTGAGTCAAGAGGTATTAGTAACTACTTATAAAAATTCAATTAATAATGATAAAATTGTAGATTTAAAATATGGAAATTTTAGAAGTGAACAAATATGGAGTAAAACAGATAGAGTCTTATACTTCAAAAAAATTAAAAAGGCAAGCTTAAAGATTAGGAATAATTTCGAGATGATTCATGCTCATACTATGTTTTCTGATGGAGGTGTTGCCTATAAATTGTTCAAGAAATATAATAAACCTTATATTGTTGCTATTAGAAATACTGATATTAATTTTATTTACAAGTATCGATTTGATTTACGGGAATATGGTCATGAAATTTTAAAAAATGCAGAAAAAATTATTTTCATTTCACCATCTTATATTGATAAACTAATTAAAGCTATTCCAAAAAAAGTATCACTTCAAATAAAACATAAATTTGAAGTTATTCCAAATGGTTTAGATGAATATTGGATTAGGAATGCAAAATCACGTAAAGTTTTACATAAAAATTTAGTTTATTTTGGAGAAATTACAAAGAATAAAAATATAGAACAATCAATAGAAGCATTTCATTCTGTTAAAAATAGTTTGAGTTTGAAATTTTTTTATGTAATAGGGTTTTTGAATAAAACGAAATATGAATTAAGTTTAAAACAAAAATTATCTAATTTTGATGATGTCATTTTAATTGATAAAATAAAAAAAGAAAAATTACTTATAATACTTTCTAAATGCGACATATTTCTTATGCCATCAAAACATGAAACTTTTGGCCTTGTTTATTTAGAAGCATTATCACAATCAATACCAATTATTTATACTAAAAATGAAGGTGTAGATAAATGTTTTAGAGAAAAAGTTGGAGAACCTATTGAATTCAATAGTATAGATCAATTGAAGGATGCCATTTTAATAATTTATGATAATTATGATTTTTATCAGAAGAATTTACCTGAAGAGATAAACTCTTTTAAATGGCCTCTAATTGCAAAAAAATATATTAAATTATATAATAAAATCTTAAAACAATAAATAATAGAGGATTTAAATATGAAAATAATCGTTTCTCACGATATTGATCATTTGTACTGGAATGAGCACTATTTAAAAGATTTATATTTTCCAGGAACAATATATAGAAACTCTAAAGGTCTTTTAAAAGGAAAAATTAGTTGGACTCTTTATAAAAAACGTTTAAAATGTTGGGGACGAATCCATAAAATACCTGAGCTCATAGAATTTTATAAAAAAGTGAATAGCAAAGCAAATTTTTTCTTTGGTATGGATAATGCATTGCACTTGTCTTATAAATATAAAAAAGCAAAGCCTTGGATTGATAAACTTATAAAAAATGGACATAAAGTTGGTGTGCATGGTATTGCATATAATAATGCAAAACAAATTGAAACAGAATATAAAAGGTTTAAAAATATAAGTAACATAAAGATATTTGGAATACGCACACATTACTTGCGTTTAAATGATAGATCTCACAAAATGTTTGATAATCAAGGTTATCTGTACGATTCTTCGATTAATAGTATAATGAAACCTTTTAGAGTAAATAGGATGTGGGAAATTCCTATTAGCATTATGGATGCTTCTTTGGTAGAAAATGCTCAGTTAAATCAAGATTTAAGTATTTGGAAACAAAATACCTTAAAGCATATAGAAAAAGCTAAAGAAAAAAAACTACCCTATTTTGTAATTAATTTCCATGATGTATATTTTTCTGATGAATTTCCTATTATTAGAGAATGGTTTGTCTGGGTGGTCAATTTATTAAGAGATGAAAATCACCAATTTATTACCTTTGAAGAAGCTGTAAATGAGTTGAATAATAAGCACCTATTTTTTGATAATAATTAAATTAAAAAGTTGATTACAAAAAAAATTTGGTATATATCTAAATATGCATTAAGTCCAACCCAAAGAGGACCTAGCAGACAGTATTTATTCTCAAAATATTTTGCTTTAAAAGGATATGAAACAATATTAATTTCTTCAAATTCAAATGGTTTTCACTATGAAAAATTTAAAGGGGATTATAAATTTTTAAAAGAAAATGGTTTTAAGCATTTTATACTTAAAGGAAGTAAAATTGATCTTGGTTTTAACTTAAAAAGAATATACAGCTGGGTTTTATTTGAATACCGATTGTTAAAATTTTTAAAAAGGAAAACTATTCAAAAGGAAGATACGGTTATTGTTTCTTCTTTATCTATTTTGACTTTTTTATCAGGTGTTTTTTTAAAAAGAAAATATGAGGTCAAACTAATTGTAGAAGTTAGAGATATTTGGCCACAAACTCTAATAGAGTTTAAAAATTTGAGTAAAAATAATCCTTTGGTATTACTCCTCTCAGCTATTGAAAAAAAAGCTTACAAAGAAGCAGATGTTATTGTTGGCTCTATGGGTAACTTAGGAGAACATATAAAATTAGTAGCTTCAGGGAATGAACATAAATTTCAATATATACCGATGGGTTTGGATACTTCGGTTTTAAGTGAAAAAGAAATCAAAGAAAATAGAAATGATGATTTTTTTATTGTAGGATATGCCGGTACAATTGGAAGAGCAAATAAAATTGATTTAATTTTAGAGGCTGCTAAAATTTTGAAAAATAAAACTAAAATAAAGTTTGAAATATTAGGTGAAGGTGTTTTAAAAAATTTTTATATTAAAAAATATAATCAATTGAAAAATGTTGAATTCCTTTCAAAAGTTGAAAAAAGTAAAGTTGGAAAATTTTTGAATAAGTGCGATATTTTATTGAACCCTTGGGAAGACAACACATTATACCAATTTGGAGTTTCACCAAATAAATGGATAGATTATATGTATGCAGCTAAGCCAATAATAGTTCCATTTAATGGTTATAAAAATATTATAAATGAAGCGAAATGTGGTGAGTTTATTGAAACTGATAAGCCACAATTACTTGCTGATACAATTTTAAAATATTATAAAACACCTAAAAAGGAAAGAGAAAGAATTGGCATGAACGGTAGAGCTTATCTTGAAAAAAAATTAACTTATAATATTCTTTCAGATAAATATATTGAGTTATTTTGATTATGTATAAAAAATACATCAAAAACATTTTAGATTTCTTTTTAGCTCTGATTGGTTTTATTTTGTTGAGTCCAATATTTTTGTTGGTAATATTTTTTCTAACCATAGCGAATAGAGGCAATCCTTTCTTTCTTCAGGCTCGTCCAGGAAGAGATGAAAAAATATTTAAGGTCATCAAGTTTAAAACAATGACTGATGAAAGAGATGCACAGAATAACTTATTACCCGATGCAGAACGTTTGACCGGAATAGGTAACTTTGTACGAAAAGCATCATTAGACGAAATACCACAATTACTCAATGTCATTAAAGGCGATATGAGTTTAATAGGACCCAGACCTTTACTGCCCGAATATTTGTCCTTGTATGATAAAGAACAAAGAAAAAGACACAATGTAAAACCTGGAATTACCGGCTGGGCTCAGGTAAATGGCAGAAATACCATTAGCTGGCAACAAAAATTTGAGTATGACATTTGGTATGTTGAAAATATAAATTTTTGGTTAGATGTAAAAATAGTATTTTTAACCATTAAAAAAGTACTGCTATCCGAAGGAATATCTGCTGATGGTAGTGCAACTATCGGACGTTTTAAAGGAAATTAATATGATATTATACGGTGCTAGCGGTCATGCAAAAGTTGTCATTGACATTTGTGTAAATACTAATCAAAATATCACCGCAATTATTGATGACAATAAAGAAATTATTTCCCTATTAAATTATCCGGTGGTTCAACTTGAAAACTTAAATACCAGAACTGATAAATGGTTAATTTCCATTGGTAACAATAAAATTAGAAAGAGAATTGCAAGTAAACTTCAATTTGAATTTGATATTGCCATCCATCCTGATACTACTATTGATAAGACTGTTGATATTGATGTAGGTACAGTTGTTATGGCAGGTTCTATTATAAATTCATCTACACAAATTGGTAAACATTGTATCATTAATACTTCTTCTTCTATTGACCACGACTGTTCTATTGAAGATTTTGTACATATATCTCCAAATGCAACCCTATGTGGTAGAGTTTTGGTTGGTGAAGGAACTCATATTGGTGCCGGTGCAATTATCATTCCGAATATTAACATTGGAAGATGGTGTACCATAGGTGCAGGATCTGTTGTATTAAATGATATTCCGGATGGAACAAAGGTTGTTGGAAATCCAGCTAGAATTATATAGAAAAAATTAATAGCATAGCATTATAATTTCAAGAAAAAAATGAAACTAGACATCATCGCTGGAGCTCGCCCCAACTTTATGAAAATAGCTCCAATTATTTCTGAATTAGAAAGAGTAAGTAATAAAATTCAGTACAGATTAATTCATACAGGGCAACACTATGATAAAAAAATGTCAGGCAGTTTCTTTGAACAATTAGGCATTCCTAAACCACATGTGAATTTAGAAGTTGGTTCAGGTACTCAAGCCGAACAAACAGCTCGTATCATGGAACGGTATGAGGCATTATTATTAAAAAAACCGGCAGATTGGGTATTGGTAGTTGGTGACGTTACATCAACGATGGCTTGTAGTATTGCGGCTAAGAAGTTACAAATGGGTGTGATTCATGTAGAAGGAGGTATCCGCTCAAATGATTTAACCATGCCCGAAGAAATTAATCGTATGGTAACAGATTCAATAACGGACATTTTTTACACAACCAGTGAAGAGGCAAATGAAAATTTAAGAAAATTGGGGCATGACGAAAGTAAGATCAGATATGTTGGAAATACGATGATTGATACCTTACTCAAAAATATGTCAAGATTCCAAAAAGCGGTAGCATGGAATGCTTATCAACTTAAAGAAAAAGAATATTTTGTAATGACTTTACATCGCCCTGCCAATGTAGATGAAGAAACACAATTAAAAGCTTTGATTGATGAAATAGTTAAAGGAGCGAAGGGAATGCCAATTATTTTTCCTGTTCATCCACGTACCGCAAAAATCTTAAAAATAATTGGTATTGAAGCCGAGAACTTACATATGATAGAACCATTGGGGTATTTGGAGTTTAATTATTTGGTACAACATGCTTTTGCTGTAATAACTGATTCCGGTGGAATTACTGAAGAAACCACCGTGATGAAAGTTCCTTGTATGACCTTACGGAATAATACCGAACGTCCTGAAACCATTACAATTGGCACCAATGAATTAGTAGGAACTAATCCGGATAATGTAGCGCCATTTATGGAAAAATTGCATAAAGGAGAATGGAAATCAGGAGAAATACCTTATTTATGGGATGGGCATGCTGCAGAGAGGATTGTTAAGGACTTATTAGAATTATAATTGAATGGAAGAAAAAATTTGGCTTTCTTCTCCTCATTTAACTGGTGAAGAACAAAAATATATAAAAGAAGCTTTTGATACTAATTGGGTAGCGCCTTTAGGACCAAATGTAAACGGATTAGAACAAGATATCTGTGATTATACCGGTACAAAAGCTTGTACTGTATTAAGTTCTGGTACTGCGGCCATACATTTAGCTTTGATACTATTAGGCGTAGAAGAAAATGATGAAGTATTATGCTCTTCTTTTACCTTTTCTGCAACGGTAAACCCTATACGATACCAAAAAGCCATTCCAATTTTTGTAGATTCTGAAAGAGATACATGGAATATGAGTCCTGAGTTATTGGAAGCAGCCATTAAAGATAGAATATCTAAGCATAAAAAACCTAAAGCAATTTTATTAGTCCATTTGTATGGAATGCCTTCAAAGATGGAGGAGGTCATGGCAATTTCCAAAAAATATGACATTCCTGTAATTGAAGACGCTGCAGAAGCCATTGGAGCAACATATAAAGGAAAGGCCATGGGTACTTTTGGAGAACTTGGTATTTTTTCATTTAATGGGAATAAGATCATTACCACTTCAGGAGGGGGAGCATTGATTTCCAATGACCCTGAATATTGTAAAAAAGCTACTTTTTTAGCAACACAAGCTAGAGATGCAGCCCCGCATTATCAACATTCTCAGATAGGTTATAATTACAGAATGTCTAATATTGTTGCCGGTATTGGCAGGGGACAACTAGAAGTACTGGATGATAGAGTAGTAGCCAGAAGAAAGAATTTTGATTTTTATAAAAACGAAATATCAGGTATTAATGAAATTTCTTTTGTTGAAGAACTTGAGGGTTTTTACACTAATAGATGGTTGACAACTATTTTAACAGATAGTTTTGAAACCAGAGAAAAAATTAGATTGACATTAGAAAAACAAAATATTGAATCTCGCCCTCTCTGGAAACCTATGCATTTACAGCCCATTTTTCATGAATACCCGATGTATGGAGATGGTACATCAGAAAATTTATTTCAAAAAGGTTTATGTTTACCAAGTGGTTCAAATTTAACAGAAAAAGAATTACAAAGAATAGTCTATCATATAAAATCTAATGTATAAATATTTATTTTGTCATTCCTGCGTATGCAGGAATGACAAAATAAGAAAAAGACATTTTATATGTCTTGATAAAACAAATTTTTAAGCATAAATAATATTATTTGTGCTTTTTTCATTTAGAATCACGACCTTTGTAAAATAAAAAAGAAAAGTTTCTTCAGTAATTAACGTGAGTTCGAGATGTCAACAAGTGTAATCTTTTGTTAATCAATTGTTTAATAGCATAATAACAGAATGCTGATAATCATATATTTATCAGTTTATAAGTACTTTGGTTATATATTGAACTCACGTTAATTATCTTGATTCAGTTATTATTAAGTTGTATGTTAAAATCATTTTTTTTAAAAGGTGCGAATGCCTCAGTTGCAAGATGGGTGGTTTTATTGATTGATACTTCCTTAGTATTACAAACTTTTTTTATAGCTTACCTTATCAATTTTAACTTTAAATTGAGCTTTCAACAATTTGGTTTCTTTTCACAATTACTTTTAGTTACAGTCATTGCAATACTAAGTTTTTTAATTGTTGGTTCATATAAGGGAACGGTTAGGCAAACAGGAATAAAAGATGCGTTAAACGTATTTTATGGAGTTAGTATTCTTTTTATCATACTTGTATTAATAACATTATCAGATAGGAAATTTAACATTACGAATAGATTAGCAGTTCCGTTTTCTGTAATGACTATCCACTATTTATTGAATATTATTGTACTAATTGCAAGTAGATATATTTTTAAGCGGGTAATATTTAGAGTTTTAAATGAGTATAAAGCACCTATAAGAACACTCATTTATGGTGCCGGAGAAGCAGGATTGTTAACTTATGCAACCATTAATAATGATATAAATAATCGTGCTAATATTGTAGGATTTATAGATGATGACAAACGAAAAATAGGTAAAAAATTCAATAGAGTTAAAGTATATGCATCTGATGTTATTACAAATGAATATGTTACAAAGAATGCTATAAAAGAAATTATTGTCTCTGTCCAAAATATAAAACCTTACCGTTTAATGGAAATTGTCGATTCATTATTAGCATTACCGGTAAAAGTAAAAATAGTGCCTTCAATTGATAAATGGATCAATGGTGATTTAAATATTGGGCAAATAGAACAAGTTAAAATTGAAGATCTATTGAACAGAGCACCAATACAAATTAACAATCCTATTTTACAAAAAGAACTGAATAATAAAGTTATTTTAATTACCGGTGCTGCAGGGTCAATTGGAGCTGAAATTGCACACCAAGCTGGTAATTACAATTACAAGCATTTGATATTATTAGATCAGGCAGAATCTGATTTGTATGATGTACAGCAAAGTTTTATGAGAAAAAGACATCAAAATTTTTCTATTGAAGTTGCTGATATTAGAAATGAACTTCGTATGAATGACATTTTTAAAAAATATAATGTTGAATTGGTGTTCCACGCAGCAGCGTATAAACATGTTCCGTTAATGGAAGAAAACCCTTATGAAGCGATTATGGTAAATATATACGGAACGCGTATAGTAATGGATCTAGCACTACAACATAATGTTGAAAAGTTTGTAATGGTATCAACAGATAAAGCTGTAAATCCAACCAATGTAATGGGAGCAACTAAACGTGTTGCCGAAATTTATGCAAATTGTTTAAATGAAAAAGGTAAGACAAAATTTATTACTACCCGTTTTGGTAATGTATTAGGGTCTAATGGTTCTGTAATTCCACTATTTAAAAAACAAATTTCTGAAGGAGGTCCGATACAGGTAACTCATAAAGAAATTACACGTTACTTTATGACCATTTCAGAGGCGTGTAGTTTGGTACTAGAAGCAGGTATTATGGGAAAAGGAGGAGAGATCTATGTTTTTGATATGGGTGAGTCAGTAAAAATATATGATCTGGCTAAAAAAATGATCCATCTTTCAGGTTTGCGTTATCCTGAGGATATCAATATAAAAATCATAGGATTAAGACCCGGTGAAAAGTTATATGAAGAGTTATTAAGTTCTGAAGAAAATACCATTCCAACATATAATGATAAAATCATGATTGCCAAGGTAGGTCAATTAGATTGTGATGCTGTTAAAGAGAAGATAATAAAGCTTTCATTACTTGACAATATGGATAATATTGAAATTGTCTCTAGTATTAAAGAGATTGTACCCGAATATATTTCAAACAATTCGGTATACGAAAAATTGGATTAATATGGATTGCCCCCTTGAGGACTTTAGGGGTGTGATTCCTTTAGATATTACCTTTAAAAAGGTAATAGTTGGTAATTTTTCCTAACGTTTAGATAATTTTGCAGGGAAATTATCTAAAGATGCTTTATACAAAAACACATACCTAACACCTAACAAAACCAAAATAGGAATTAATCCTATAGAAAATATCTGAATTTTTAATAGCCATAATATTACAGTTACTAGTAGTAATAATATCAATAATAACAAATACTTTTTAACCCAAGGCTTTAATTTATTTTTCAATACCATAAAAGCCACAAATAGATTTGGTAAAAAAGCCCAGAAAACATTAAAATTATTAGCTGTTGCAGAATGATCGGTTGCAAACCATAATAATAGAACAATTAAACCTGCTATACCTGTAGTGAATAATAATATAAAATCTATCCACTTGGTTCGTTGTCGGTTTTTATAATCACTATAAGTTATAAATAGCAAAACTATTGTTATAATTGAAAAGAAGAATAAAGGTGTAAAAAACGATTTTTGTACTTTTTCTTCTTCATGTTGATATAAAGTAGTCGTTCGTTTAATTAATGGAATTTCTTTTCCGTTTTCTATAATGATTGCTTTTGCAAAGCCTTTATAAACATATTCAGGTAAAAAAGTATATTGTTTCGGAGTCGCTTTTTTATCAATTACAGAACCCAATGCGATGTCAATACCAAATGTACCCCAAGGATGATTTTCTAATTTTTGATAAATTAGATCACGAAAAGTAAAACTATTTTGTAATAATTCATCCTTATAATTTACATTATCACCAAGAACTTCTGTGGTTACATCTCTTAATTTAGTAGCACAGTTATCAAAAAAGAAATCATATAAGTATTTTTTATTTTCGGGTTTTGCATTATTTTCTAAAAAATTAAAGTACTGTTGCTTTTGATCTAAAGATAAATGCAATACCTGTTCAATAACCTCACGGTTCTGTCTTTTATAACTTTCTAAAAAAAGATAAAAAGGATATTTCCCTAAATCATATAATAGTTTTCCTTGAGCAAACTTTGTATAGAAGTTCGGAGTGTCAAAATCATACATTCCATAATTATATACTTGATCAAAATTATTTGACCAATCTAATACACGTATTGCACTATGACCCCAAGTATCATTAAGTTCTTTTCCTTGCCCAACCGTAATAATACTAATTTCAGCTTGAGGTGATAGTTGAATATCTTGAGCAAAACCAACATAAGATAAGATACTAAAAAAGATAAAAAGGAATGTATTTTTCAAAATAATAAAGGCGATTTACATTGTCCGTTCGAGCGCAGTCGAGAACTATATCATATTAACTATTTTAAATACATCTCGACTGCGCTCGACGAGACGTAATTTTAATTTATTTCAACGAAAATAACTAAAATCTACCTTTACAGAAAAGACATTAGAAAATAATGCACCACTAGCGCCTCCAATATTGGCTAATGCATAGTCTATTTGAATTCCTTTATATTTAAAACCTACACCAAAATTAGGTTCTAAACTCAAAGATTTACTATTATCAAAATTAGTTTGATTTTGAAAGTTATTTACACCACCTCTTAAATATACCATATCAGCATAATCAACTTGAAACCCGAAAGCAGGACTAATACTTACAAACGATGTTGAAATGAGGTCATTAGTTTCTGCAAAGCGCATATTTAGGTCTAGTGCTGTTAATAGATTAAAATCTCTACCAATACTAAACTTTCTCGCAACACCTAATTGCATTTTTGGTTTTGTAATTTCTAATTTTTCCGGTGCTACAGTTGGTATAATTTCATCATCATTATCCGGATTTCCATCATTTAAAATAGTATCATTAAAATTGTCATAAATAGTAATGATTGTATTTAATTCATCCTGATCAAATGACCAAGCATTAAAAGTAGTCGTTATATCACGAATCATGAGACCAAATTTCCAGTCAGCACGTTGAAATTGTATTCCTGCATCAAGACCAAATCCTATAGAAGAAGCAAAATCACCAATTTTACGACGTACAATTTTTGCATTTACGCCTATATTCAAATCCTTAACTAATAATTTTTTAGCATACGCTACATTTACTGCCCAATCAGCAGCAGAAAAAAGACTGATTCTATCATAGTTTATTTGTCCATCTTGTATTAGCTGAGTGGTATTCAAAATATCATCAACAGCAAATCTGATAATAGATACAGCAACTGTACTTTGATCATTAATAGGTTTAGCAAAACCCACATAATCATATTTTGCAATACCTTGAAAATATTCAGCATGCATCAATGAACCTTGATAATCTTCTAAACCAACCAAACCTGCAGGATTCCAATATATTGAATTTACGTCATTAGAGGTGGCTGTAACAGCTTTACCCATACCAAATGCAGAAGCATCTACACCAATGTTTAAAAACTCATTTGAAAAACTTCTAATAGTTTGACTAAATAAGCCTTGGCTTATGATTAAAAAAAGTAAATAGATCTTTTTCAAGGTGTACTTTTTTGATTTTTACAAATATCTTATTTTATAATTAAAATAACATTTATTTTGATAGTATATTGTATTCATAAAAAACACAAGATAATTTTGAGTTAGATATGCTATATTTATGAATGACAGACTCATACTTTTCTATTTAGTATAACTATAGTGCAAAGTTGGATAGAGAGTATAGAGATTCGCGAAGTAAAAAGAACAAACAATCACTTTTGATGCATCAGAAATGACAAAATTCGATGTTCGCACCAAGTATTTCGTGTTGGATTGAGGTATGCTCCAAACCCTACATGTCCACCATACGAAGTGGTCTCCATAAAAAAGTTATTATTTGCTTCGGCTTCTTTAAACGGATAACTCTCGGCACCAAAAAAAGGATCATCTAACGCTGTTATAAGCAAAGTAGGTATTTTTATGGATGGTAGATATTGTTTGCAACTTGATTTTTCATAATAATCTTCAGCATTTTTAAAGCCATGAGCCGGAGCTGTATATACATCATCAAAGGCTTTAAAATTTTTGATAGATTTGATAGACTCTTTGGTTAAAAATGAATCTGGAAATTGCTCTAATTTTTCCAATGTTTTCTTTTCTAAAGATTTTAAAAATCTATTCAAATACAGCCGATTACTAAATAGATTCATTTGTATAGATGAATCTTTTAAAGAACAAGGAACAGAAACACCAACAGCCGACTTTATTTTTGAAGACACATTTTCCTCACCCATATATTTCAAAGTCATATTCCCACCAAGGCTGTAGCCAACAATATGAATTTCTTTATACTTATATTGATTCTCAATATATTTAATTACCGATTCTAAATCTTCAGTTTTACCACTGTGATATGAGCTTAATAATCTATTGAGTTCACCACTACAACCTCTATGATTCATGGCAATTACATCAAAATCATGTTGGTTGAGCACCTTAGTTAACGATAAAATATAAGTTGATGATGAGCTACCTTCTAAACCATGAATAGCAATAACAGCTTTATTAGAATTTACTGATGAAATATCGAGGTCGATAAAATCGCTATCAACTAATTCTAAACGCTTTCTATTAAAGTTTGCACTACTATCATTAAAGAGAGTTCTATAAACGGTGTTAAAATGACCATTTTTAAACAGAAAAGATGGTTTGTATGTAGAATTTTTTAATATAGGCATATTAGTCTTTAGTGTTCAGTGTTTTGGGACTTATGTTATTGAGATTAGTACATGACAAAAATCAGTTGAATTTATTAAATGTCCGGTCGAGCGCAGTCGAGACCTCTTCTTTAAGCCTTTTAGCAAAACAAGTTCTCGACTGCGCTCGAAATGACATTTTTGTAAAAAATTAAAATTCAGACGTTTATGAAATAGTAATATTTTTTGTCATGTACTATGGTTATTGAGTTGTTATTTTTTTTGGTTACTAGTTTTTTCATTTGGACTAAATAATTTGTAACCAATAACTAAAAGCAATTTATTGCTTGCTAAACTTATAAAAATATTGTTAAAGAGGTTTAATTAAATATTCTTTTAAGATTCCCAAAGCATAATGACTTGCAATCTCTTTAGCAAATTTCGGAAAATCTATATGTGCATTGTCATTAGCCTTATCAGATATAATTCTGATAATAGAAAAAGGAATATTATATTCATAGCATACTTGGGCAACTGCAGCACCTTCCATTTCTACACAAGACACTGTTGGTAATTCAGTTGCTAGTTTTAAAACAGAATTTGTGTCAGAAATAAATTGATCTCCACTAGCAATATCACTTATAATTACTTTCGGTAATGTAATGTTAAATAATTGTGCTTTTTTAGTATCTATCAAATCAAAATATGAATTCAAAAATGTTTGTGCTGCTTTATATAATTGCTCTCTATGGATAGATGAGGTTTCAAAATAGGCTTTGTTTAACAGTGGCACTTCAAACTTTTTAAAAAGCGGACTTGCATCCATATCGTGTTGAAATAGATGTTTACCAATTACAATATCTCCAATGTTTAAATCATTAGAAATAGTTCCGGCAACTCCTGTAAAGATAATTTCATCAATATCATAATCGTTAATAAGTTGAGTAGCTGTAGTAGCAGAGGCAACTTTCCCCCAACGTGAAAACACTAATACTATATTAGTTTCGAAAAGTTTACCTGAATAATAGGTACGCATACCTTTAGTTGAAGTTACCGATTCTTGTAAATTCTCTATTAATGTTTGCATTTCTTCCTGCATAGCAGAGATAATTCCTATTGCCATAGAAGTTATTGAGTTATGTAGTTAAAGTTAATCATGGAACTGTAAATTTGCTTACTGCTTACTGCTTACTGCTTACTGCTTACTGCTTACTGCTTACTGCTTACTGCTTACTGCTTACTG
>VAPL010412181.1_pt1 | contig 32437 bp, 30 predicted proteins | sample 3395061 | NCBI WGS metagenome assembly VAPL01 (sample SAMN08290444, study PRJNA428436) | hydrothermal vent metagenome | isolation source: Deep-sea hydrothermal vent chimney 2 | place: Pacific Ocean: Juan De Fuca Ridge | depth 2182 m m | reverse complement strand
TTTCCAATAAAACGCTCCAATAACATAAAAGCGTATCGGTCTTTAAAATAATGAAATTTAGTACGTTCTTTTGGCATACAATCTATAATTTCATTAATTAATTCAATATCCATTTAATCTTCTTCTCTATATAAAATTAAAAACTAATATCTGTGCTGATGCTACTACAAAATAGCTCGACATATAGTACGCCCCCTCGGATTCGAACCGAGAAAAAGCTGGTTCTAAACCAGCTATGTATGCCTATTCCATCAGAGGCACAGATTTGAGATACTACCGTTCAAGCAAAAGGTCTAATCAATTTAAGTAAATCGTGTAGTTTTGGATTATTACGATTTTCAATCCAAGCATTTCCGATTAACCAACGTAAATTAGCCTGCGTTGGGATACTTCTATTAACTGGCACATTAAGTTGATCAATAAGCCGTCTAAATTTATTAATTTCAAAACAAGTCATAATATACTCCTTATCAAATTTACTCCTTTAAAACTGAATTCTTGATGAATAATTTAGATTCATATTCAAATCACTCAAATAAAGTTTTTTAATAATACTTATCAGTAATACAATTAAAGAACTCCATTCAAGTTTCAATTTTTGCTTCTCTACCCGTCTTTTAGCTTTTCTTGACTTATCATGTACACCGCCTTTTTTTAATAGCGGATGAGCATGTAACGGATTGCGTACCTTTGTAATTTTGATCTTTATTTTCATTAATTTTCTCCATTGATACTAATGCATGTTGTTATACAGGTCGATTTTCCCTCACAACGACTCCCATAGAAACAGTATCGCTTTACTAACCTTTGTAATACTAGGTAGTTAATAGTTAGTATTACAACAGACACAAATAAACAGTAGGCATAAAAAAACCCCGTTAAACAAACAGCCTAACGGGGTTTTTGATTTCCTCGAAAGACATTTATTTAAGTCTTTCGTGAAATATTATACGAAAAACTATGTCATACCAAGTTCATTTAAATGGAACTTAGTTTGTTTACTACTGATTAATAGATTACGCAAACAAGCAGGCGAATCTGTCCCTGACATTCCGAGAGACTCGGATTTCAGTGACGAGCTGTAATGAGTGATTTGTGTAACCTGCATGTATGTCTCCATTAATTTCAGTAAAGTATAATAGCATATTTCAAGAAAGCAAGATTTATTTTCAAGATTCTTGTATCATGAGGATATGCTAATAAAAGGATATCCCTATGTCAGATAAGAAAAATCCAACAGCAGTGCAGATTGGCCAGCGTATTAAACAAGCTCGTAAGATGGCCGGATTTGAAACTGCATCCCAGTTGCTCATGAAAATACCAGACTGGGGAACAGGAAGACTTGGTAATTACGAAGCGGGTATATCACTGCCATCCCCCAATGATGTTAAAATATTAGCTAAAATAACGGATTCATCTCCATGTTGGATCATGTTTGGGCTAGGCCCAATAAGAGCAACAGACCGAGATAAACAAGCAATCCGACATCAAAACTTTAGCTATATAATTGATAAATGCATGTGCAAAAAAGGAGATTTTACAAAATTTTTAAACCAAATTGGTTTATCACGAAAAAAAGTTGACGAGTTTATAAACAATCCATTTAAAAAAATATCAGACAGACTTTCCAGAAAATCAGAACAGTTTACAAAAAAGCCTCTAGGTTGGTTAGATGAACAACATGTTGAATCTGACCCTGTGTGTGCTGCATTTCCTGAAGATATGAGAAGAATAATGGCAATTTTTTCAAATTTACCTCACGAACAACGCATTATGTTATTAAAAATTTCTGAAGTTTTTAATAACGATTAATGGTTGTTGTAATTTTTCTTTGAAACAATAATTAAATCCGTTCAAATGCAATGTGTTGAGTAGCTACCGATGAAGCTACTCAACTTACCCAATAAAAACAGTTTTTTTAATTCGAAGCCGTATAGCTATAGTCAGAGAATAACCATGCGCCTTGATAATACCAAAATCGAACATACAGCAAAGAACCATCAACAGGAAGATTGTTTAATGTTATACCAGTTGAATCTATCGATTGTTGGACATTGTATATATCATTACCACCCACAGTTGTTCCTATATATAAGTAAGCATCCGTTGATGTGACAGGCACTCTCCATTTAAACCGGGTACTGGAATTTGTTAAGGTTGCACCATTCACCGGACTTGAAATACCTGCCGCTGAATAAACATAATCGGTATGCTTCCAAACTCCAGACTGTAAATCGTTTAACCGAACATAAATTTTTCTACCATCAACAGGAATTTCGGTTACAGTGGTGCTGGTAGAAGTTAATCCTTGTTCGACGTTATAAATATCAGCTGCACCTAAACTAGTGCCAACAAAAAGCCACATATTACTGGCACCAACCGGTATATTCCAACTAAAGTCAACACTGCTACCAACTAATGGTAAACCATCAACCGGTTTCGTTATTCCAATTAAAAAAGAATCTATCGATGCTTTAATATTGGGTAATGGTCCAATCCGAACTGCGGTGTTTATCGTTTGAGCAGTACCATTACGGGTTAAAACGTTACGCATTTCAATCGAATTTAATATTGGTAAACCATTTGCCAAGCGCACTCCTTGAATACTGGCTATCGATCCAACCACCATCGGAGAAGCGCTTGATGTGCCCGAAAAAGTACTGGTATAAAGATGATCAACTCCGGCATTAAACAGATCTCCATAGCCGGTTGTAGTAACATTTTCTCCCCAGGCATGCACATCAATTCGAGATCCAAAGTTAGTGAAACACATGGGTTCACTGCTTGTTGAAAAACTGGCCGCAACAATAATGGCGCCTGAATCACGCACATTTCGATCAAAGACACCATTAAAATCCGGGTGGTCAAGATCAACCGAGCCATTACCGGCAGCTTCAACAACAATAACGCCGTTTGCTGTCGCAGTCTGTATAACATCAAAATTAGCTTGAAGATACTCAACGGGTACTAAATCACATTGACTGGTATTACAAGTACAATTAGCTGTTATAGGAGCTCCACCTGTTTGTAATTCAAGTAACACTATATCGCCAGCAGCAACATTTGCTGCAGCAGTTGCTATAGCATCAGCAACGCCAACCCCTTCAATACTCGAAACGCCAAAATTTGAATTACTGATAATGCCTGTTATACCAGCCGAATTATCTTTTGTTGCCAGGATACCCAATACGGCAGTACCATGATTTAGCCAATTGATATCATTAAAATGTGGACGCAAATCCGTTATATTAGTTGGATAATCTTCGTGCGTGATTTGCCAAGCACCTTCAACATCAAAAACAGTAACATTTTTACCACGAGCGCCGACTACTTGCCAAGCCGACTCCGCATTAATGCCATTTTGTATTGCTGCACCTAAATATCCTTGTTTAGCGGTATAATCCGGTGTGACCGGGATACTGGAAACAGCCAAGCTGGGTACTGGCGCTGCATAAGCAATGTCAATACTACGCAAAGTATTAATACTTTGTAGCATGGATTGTATATCGGAAAAAATACTGGCTGAATTAATTGATATACGATAATACAAATTCAAATTATTTAGTTTTTTCTGACTTTTTGCTTCTCCAGATGCTTTCAAGCTATCCAGTTTTTTCTCGGTTAAACTTAATAAACGCTGAATACTAAAACCACTTGCACTCACAATTCTCGATAATGATTGCACATCGTTTGATACTACAATTGATGTGATACCGACTGGCATAACATTGTCAGTTTTTACAACTAAAGCTAAGCTGCCCTTACGGATTCTTACCCCCGTCCCTTCTTTAAACTTAACAACAACATGTGTAACTAAGGTATCTGATGGTAATTCATATCGTTGAAATTTTTCTAATGGTGTTAATTCAACCGCTTGTACACTTTTTAATATCAATAAAGACATTAAACTAATAATAATTCTTTTATTAAACATTATTGCTTTACACTCCTTGTTTCAAGGCTATTTAATATTAATAAATATTTAATATCTGTTTAACCTAAGTTGACTACCTAAAATAATCTATTCCTTAATTAGTCGTGTAAACTTTGTTTTTATTACAAATGAAGTATAATTATTCTATTAAATTTTAATTTTCCAGAGACTAAACCTAAGATACAAACTACATGTATGAAAAAATAGCACCGATCATCGAAATAGTTAAAACAGCAGCCATAAAAGAACTATTACCCCGCTTCACTAAAGTTAAAAAACAAATAAAAACTGATGGTAGCATCGTTACTGAGGCTGACTTGGCGATGCAAAATCACTTATCTCATGAACTATTAAATAAATATCCCAACACCATAGTATTATCTGAAGAAATGACAATAAAAGAACAAATTACTGTTTTAAACTCAGATTGTGCTATTTGGTGTATGGATCCATTGGATGGAACCAGCAACTATTCTTCCTCAATACCCTATTTTGCAGTATCATTATCATTAATTGTTGAGGGTAAGGTCATAATGGGCTTAGTTTATGACCCAATACGTGACGAACTCTTTTCAGCATCAGAACAAGAACCAGCTCGACTTAATAATAAAGAGTTGAAATGTACAACTAATATAACAACATTAAATGATGTTATCGCCATTATCGATTTTAAACGGCTTAAAAATAAGTTATCGATAAAACTGATACAAGAACAACCATTTGCTTCACAAAGAAACTTTGGCGCGTCAGCGTTGGACTGGTGCTGGTTAGCTGCAAATCGTGGGCATGTATATTTACATGGCAAGCAAAATATTTGGGATTATTCTGCCGGTCATTTCATTTTTCAAAAAGCCGGCGGCTTTTCTTGTACACAGGAAGGAGATCCTATATTTATTCCACAGCTTGAAGCGCGTTCAGTAATAGCAGCAGTTAATCAGCAACTGTACTATAATTGGAAACAATGGATTAATAAATAAACAATTAAATCTATTTTAATTCAATTTCAAAATAACGTTCTAATTTTAGCTTATTAGTTTTAACCACAACATTTACAATCCAATCACGACGACCAGATACGCAGATTGGCAACACAACTTTAGTCGTCCAATATTCTGAATCTTCAATTTTTTTTAAGTTAAAAACATTTTTTCCCATTTCCATTTTTTTCATTGAAAATTGAATTTCAAGTTGACTAACACTTTCCTTATCTCGACTATCTAACTTTACCGTTACTGGAAATGGTTGTAAATAAGGTATTTCTTTAGGTAACAGAATTGCTATTACTTGTTTGTTAATTATTGATTCACACCAGTCACCATTAGCTAGACAACTTTTAATTTTATTTGTAGTTGTTAATTCTTCTGAACATGAGATGAATATAAACAGAGAGCAACAGAGAAAAAGAAATGAATAATTTTTTTTAAAATACGCCATTAGAACTTCAATGAAATAATTTATATTATAGGGGTGAATACTAATCTCGCCAAAAAGTGTTAATGGCTGCAATCCCTACACCACCAGACATGATTGCTTTTTCTAAATCATTTTTATCTACACCACCTAAAGCATAAACAGCACATTGAGCAGATTGACTCAATTTAGCAAATTCCTCCCATCCTACTGGTATTGCATCAGGATGACTACGAGTTACTTTTACCGGAGATATAAATATATAGTCCAGTAATAATTCATTGGCTTTATTGATTTCTCTTTGATTATGAGTAGATGCGGACACTAATTTTCCTTGCTGGTATAACGGCAGCAAATCGTGAAGTGATAATGACATTAAAATATCAGAAGTTAAATGAACACCATCAGCACTGTGGTAATTAAACTCATCAACAGGAACATTTAACATCAATTTAGCTCGATGTTGTTTACAAAGCAATCTTGCCCTTACAGATAATTCAAAATAGGATTCGATACAATTCATTTTTGAACGTAATTGCACAATTCCTGTTCCAAGTTGTAACGCATTCATTAATTTATGAGAAAATTCAGTGGAGCTTTCAAAAGTTCCGGTAATTGCATGAAATTTTGGTAATGTCAGCGCCTCCACTATTTGATGATTTGCTGCTGGAAAATTATATTGTTCTAGTTCAGAGGTTTTAACCCATTTAATCTCTTGCCCTTCTGTTCCAATAGCATCTTTCGACTGTACTCCACCGGCTAACCAGACATCAAGTAACACCGTTTTATTTGGATATGTATGCTCTACTTTTAATAAAGGACGAAAATGACTTAACTCTAAGTTTATTTCTTCTTTAATTTCTCGTTGTAGTGCATCAATTACATGCTCGCCTTTTTGTAACTTGCCACCAGGAAATTCCCACAACCCTCCTTGGTCTTGAAAGGCATGCCGCTTAGCGATAAGCAGTCGACCTTGTTCATCCCGAATGACTGCAACAGCAACATATACAATATCCTTTTTATGAAGTTGGGTAATTTTACTCATGTACGATATTCCGCGTTAATACGAACATATTCTGTTGAAAGATCACAAGTCCACACAGTTGCCTGATGTTTATTATCACTACGACCAAGATCAATTGTTACCGTTATTTCTGTTTGATCCATTATTTTTTGTGCTGCTTCTTCAGTATAGCCTGAATCTCGAGCACCGTTTGACACAATACACAAATCGCCTAAATAAATTTTAATCTTTTCTAAATCTAAATTATTTATTTTAGCTCGCCCTACCACAGCTAACAACCGACCCCAATTAGGATCACTAGCAAAAAAAGCCGTTTTAACTAATGGCGAATGTGCTACAAGATAGGCTAATTCGATACATTCTTGTTCATCACTACCATTAATAACATTCAGTGTAATTAATTTAGTCGCTCCCTCACCATCACGAATCATATCTTTGGCAAGTTGTTCACAAAGTTGTGTTAACTTTGATAGAAATTCAAATTTATTAGTATCTGTTATTTCAATATTTGCAGCACCACTAGCAAAGAGCAGACAAGAATCATTAGTTGATGTATCGCCATCAACTGTTATTCGGTTAAAAGATTTATCTACGGCACTTTGTAAACACTGTTGTAATAAACCTTCATCAACTTTTGCATCGGTGCCGATATAAGCTAACATGGTCGCCATATCAGGTCGAATCATGCCCGAGCCTTTTGCAATTCCAGTGATTGTTATGGTTTTTTCATCGATAGTAAATTGCGAGGAATAGCCTTTGGCTACGGTATCGGTCGTCATTATTCCTTGTGCTGCATCTACCCAGCGTTGAGATGAATCGGATAAATTATTATAAGCTTGAGGAATTCCTGCTAATATTTTATCCATAGCCAGATTCTCACCAATAACACCTGTCGAAAATACTAGCACCTGGCTCAAGTCACAATTAGCGCTTGAGGCAACTGCGGCACACGTCTGTTTCGAATCATTTAAGCCTTGTTGTCCCGTTCCTGCATTTGCATTACCGGTATTAACGAGTAAGTATCGGGGCTTTGATTTTTGTAAATGTTGTTTTGATACCAGCACTGGCGCTGCACAAAATTGATTTTTGGTGAATACCGCCGCGGTGCTAGTTGCTTCACTTAACTCAATTAACACTAAATCTTTTCGATTAGGGTGTTTTATATTAGCACATGTAGTGCCTAATTTAATTCCAGTTATCGGTAATAAATTTAATGACTTCTTATTTAATTTATTTGGATCAGGCATAGTATTAAAACTCATAAAACAGTGTTTTAATTAATCACAATTTACCGTGACATTGTTTATACTTTTTGCCTGAACCACACGGACAAGGTTCATTGCGGCCTACTTTTTTACCATCCCGAACAAATGGTTGGGCATGTCCATCATCCTCTTCTGCATGTTCAGGAGGCAGAGCACTACTTTCAGCATGCTGGAATTCCATTTGTCCTTCATGTGCACGGCGTTGTGCTTCAACTGCTTCGGCATCCTCTTCATTTCGAATTTGAATTTTACTCATGACTGTTGCAACTTCATGCTTTATAGCATCAAGCATATCTGAAAACATTTGAAAGGATTCACGCTTGTATTCTTGTTTAGGATTTTTTTGTGCATAACCACGTAAATGTATCCCTTGTCTCAGATAATCCATTGTGGATAAATGCTCTTTCCATTCGCGATCTAAAACTTGCAACATGATTTGTTTCTCCACATAACGAAGAACCTCACTGCCAACATCATCTTCTTTGGCTTTATATAAGCGATTGCTCTCGTCTATCACTGCATCAATAAGACTTTGCTCATTTAAAGCATCATCATTCTTCAACATGGCCTGTAAATCCATTTGTATGCCAAATTCGCCACTTAAAGCTTCTTCTAAACCGGTGATATCCCACTGCTCTTCCATGCTATTCGGTGGTACATAAGTATTTATCACTTCATGAATCACATCTGCTCGAATAGCGGTAATCGCTCCCGACACATCATCATCTTCCATTAATTCATTACGTTGCTGATAAATTACTTTACGTTGATCATTAGCAACATCATCGTATTCTAATAACTGTTTACGACTATCGAAGTTATGCCCTTCTACTTTGCGTTGCGCATTTTCAATGGCCTTACTAACCCATGGATGTTCAATAGCTTCACCTTCTTCCATACCCAATCGTTGCATTAGGCCAGAAATTTTATCTGAGGCAAAAATACGCATTAAATTATCTTCTAGAGATAGATAAAACCGACTGGAACCTGCATCACCCTGTCTTCCTGAACGGCCTCGTAACTGATTATCAATTCGACGAGACTCATGTCGTTCAGTTCCAACAATATGCAAACCACCGTTTTTTAAGACATTATCATGACGTTTTTGCCAATCATGCTTTATTTTTTCAATTTCTATTTCACTGGCTTTCGGGCTTTTTGCTAATTCAACATCAAGATTACCACCTAAAACAATATCAGTACCACGACCCGCCATATTGGTTGCAATTGTTACCGCACCAATATTGCCTGCTTGAGCAATAATATCAGCTTCACGTTCATGTTGTTTTGCATTGAGTACTTCATGATTAATTTTATTATCTTTTAATAAAGTTGATAAATATTCAGAAACATCAATCGATGCTGTCCCAACTAAAACCGGCTGTCCGCGTTTTTGGCAATCTTGGATGTCCATCATTATTGCTTGATACTTTTCTTTAGCGGTTAAGTATATTTGATCAACATTATCAATTCGAACCATACCTTTATGTGTGGGGATCACAACAACTTCAAGACCATAGATAGACTGAAACTCGTATGCTTCAGTATCAGCTGTTCCGGTCATACCGGATAATTTATCGTAAATCCGAAAATAGTTTTGAAAGGTTATTGATGCTAACGTTTGGTTTTCTTGTTGAATTGCAACACCTTCTTTCGCTTCAATTGCTTGGTGCAAGCCATCAGACCAGCGACGCCCCGGCATGGTTCTTCCGGTAAACTCATCTACGATAACAATTTCATTATTGCTCACAATATAGTCTACGTCTTTAGCAAACAATACATGCGCTCGAAGTGCAGCAATAATATGATGCATTAACGCAATATTCGAGGCATCGTAGAGACTTTCACCTTCATTTAGAATATTTTTTTCGATCAATAAATCTTCAACTTTTTGGTGACCATCCTCAGTTAAAAATATTTGTTTATTTTTTTCTTCAACAGAATAATCGCCAGGACCTTCTTCTTCTTCTTGTTTCGTTAACCGTGGTATAAATTCATTTATAGCTTGATAAAACTCAGAACTTTCATCTGCAGGACCAGAAATAATTAAAGGAGTTCGTGCTTCATCAATTAAAATTGAATCAACCTCATCAATAATTGCAAAAGCATGGCCACGTTGAACCTTATCGGCCATGCTAAATGCCATATTGTCACGCAAATAATCGAAACCATATTCATTATTGGTGCCATAGGTAATATCAGCAGCATAAGCGGCTTGTTTATCTTCGTGTGACATTTCGGATACGATGACACCAACAGTCAAATCTAAAAAACTATATAACGGTTCCATCCATTTAGCATCTCGACTGGCTAAATAATCATTAACAGTCACTATATGCACGCCCTTTCCTGACAAGGCATTCAAATATGCCGCCAAGGTTGACATCAATGTCTTACCCTCACCGGTGCGCATTTCACTAATTTTACCTTTATTTAAAACCATCGCACCAATTAGCTGAACATCATAATGACGCATCCCCATAATACGTTGGCTAGCCTCACGCACCACAGCAAAAGCTTCATTTTGTACTTCATCCAAAGTTTCACCTTTATCAAGGCGATCTCGAAACTCTTTTGTTTTTGATTTTAATTGTTCATCAGTCAGGGATTTTAATTCGTCTTCAAAACCATTGATAATATCAACTTCGCGGCGAAGTAATTTTATGTATCGATCGTTTCTACTGCCAAATATTTTGGTAACAAGTTTCTTTAACATGGTTTCACTATTCTTAAATTATTTAACTTTTAATTTGTAACTAAGGTGATATTGGGGGCATTTGATAAATTTAAACCCCTCTTGGAGACCTCTTTTTAGCCGATCAACAACACTCTGATGACACCTTTAGAATCCGTTATTCTACCGCCCCACTTGAATTTTGTCCTCAGAAATCATTCATTAATGAAAATAAGGCTTTTTAACCTCGGATCCCCATAATGAACTAATAAAAGCTTTGAATATTTTATAAGCACAAAAGCGAGACCATTCTGATTTCATATCGAATTTAAACTACTTTTCTGATGCAATCCCCTGGTAATTTTAAATTCCTAATCCAAACTCAAACTAGAGCCATAAAGACTTTTACGAGAATAATTCGTAATCACTAATAGTAAAAATAATAAGCATACTCTGATTAAACTTTATCATAATCAGAGACTTAAACTATACTAAAGGAACATTCTTTGTTAGCGTGATAATTTATAAATGTCGCCATTGCTGGATATTTGCAACATATTTTCCGGAAAGTCTTGTTTTGAAACGTGTTGAATTAATTTTGCACTGCAATTGTTATCATCAACTTGAGGGCCATTAGGTCTATTTTGTCTAAACGAATGAATTTTACCACTCAAAAAATGTCCTTGATGTGATACTTCCAATTCTAATAATGGTGCTAAACCACGCTGTCCTTTGACACTAATACCATAATATGTCGCAAAATTTCCAAGACTATAAGCAATTAATCTGTCCTTATACAGTTCCATTGCTCTCGGCACATGCGGACCATGGCCTAAAACCAAATCAGCACCATTATCGACCATTGTTCGTGCAAATTGCACAACATTTCCTCGATCCTCATTATAAAAATACTCAGTGGCAAATGGCAATCGAGTCATATCAGCACCTTCAGCACCAGCATGCATAGAAACCATCACAACATCATATTGTGTTGCTAAATTTTTAACCACTTCACCGGCTAATGGTAAATCCAACATGTCATTTACACCAACAAATGGCGCAAATGCGACCATTGCAAATGTGCGATTTTTCACGGTTAGTGTTGCAAAATCATTTACCACCCCAGAATACAAAATACCTTGCCTATCCAATGCAGTCATAGTTGATAGCCGGCCTTCTTCACCAAAATCTCGAGCATGATTATTCGCTAAACTCAACATAGTGAACCCCGCATCTTTTAATTGCTTGGCATAACTTACCGGACTTCTAAAGACATAACATCGTTTCAAATCCAAGCATTGTTTTGCTGGTTCCCCGCCATCGAGTAACACTCCTTCTAAATTACCAAAACTAATATCAGCTCGTTTTAATATTGGCGCAACATCCTCTAATAAATCAATAATATCTTTATCGGGTAAGTGGTTATATGGATAATTTGTGCCCAACATAATGTCACCGACCGCAGCAATTCTAAATGTTGGATTACTTATTGGTACTTGCAAATCATATTGAGAACCAAATGTTTCGGATTTTAACTCTGAATAACCAATATCTAATATTCGATTATGTTTCTCTGGCGACTTTTTATCGTTTGAATCAACTTGTATGGACGAGCATGCAGCTAAACTAAGTAGGCATAAATAGAAACACCCATCAAAAATATTTGACAGGTGTTTTGGAATAGCCATTGATAGCAGTATTTAATTAATGTGTTCGATGAACGTATTTTTTAGGATTAACTGCACGACCATTTTTCAACACTTCAAAGTGAACATGAGGACCAGTGGAACGCCCTGTTGATCCCATAAATGATAAAATAGTATTCTTTTTAACAGTATCTCCGACTTTAACTAAAATTTTCTTGTTGTGACCATAACGAGTGAAATAACCATTTCCATGATTTATTTCAACTAATTTTCCATAGCCAGATTTGCGGCCAGCAAACACCACCACACCCGCAGCAACAGCAATCACATTTGAACCTTCTTTACCCGCAAAATCAACACCGGAATGATGAACCCGTCGACCAGTAAAAGGATCGGTACGAATACCAAAGTAAGAAGATAACCAACCTCGCGTAACTGGTCGGCCAGCAGGCATAACTTCAGATTGTAAATTTTTATTCATCAACATGGTTTCTAAAATACCAAGCTGATTACCGCGATTATCCAACTGGCTAGAAAGATTTGCCAGTGCTTTGATAAAATCGGGTACATCAATAACTTGTCCCTGAATACTGCTAGCGGGCCCACCTTGAGCGGGTGAAGAATTAAAATCAAATTCACCAGTATCTAATTTTGCCATTTTTGTTAATCGCTGACCAAGCGCATCCAAACGGATAACATGTGCTTGAAGTTTACCTAATCGAATCGCCAGCGCATTCATATTTTCTTCTGCACTGCGTGTGGCAAGCTCAATTTTTAATTTTTGATCGTCACGCTCAGCCTCCATCGCAAGCGCGATATCATCGGGATGTAAGCGCATCTGGTTCATGCCAAGATAATACCCAATTAAAATAGCGGTAATAGGTAGAATAATAAAAAGACCGACAAATGCACCAACAAACCGTCGTTTGTTTAACGCAACTAATCCTGAGCAGCCTTTACCTTTGGTAAATAGAATAATATTCATATAGTGCTACATAACCTGTTATTGTTTATATTTTATCGGCTAATTTTCGCAAATGGTTAATTTTTAGTATGAATTCCCCAAAAAAAATACGCAAGTATTTAAGTGGCTCTAGCGACGAACTTGAGAATCTCATCACACGGGCTTTAGAAATATCTCACTTAAACATCAAATTTCATTCAATATTGGATAAAACCCTTAAAAATCATTGCGATATTGCAAATTTTAGAGACGGTAATCTTGTTTTATTAACAGACTCGCCGGCCTGGATATCAAGATTACGCTATCAAATTCCTTCTCTTTTAAAGCAATTACAGCAACTATCTGAATTTAAAGGTATTACTCAAATAAAACTACGTATACAACCAAAATACGTCGAGCGCAAAAAACGACAGCTTCACAGAGAACCTATTTCAAGCATCGCTGCAAGTTGCCTTACGACCTTAGCCGATAGCGTTCAAGATTTCGAGTTAAAAACTGCCTTACAACAGTTAGCATCTCGTTCCAAAACAGACCATGACTAACTTTTAGGCTATTTAACCTTATATAACAGATCAAAGTAAAGTAGTTTTAATCGATATTATCATCTAACTGGCTTGAACCGGTTGGACAAAAGAAATTGGAGAAGTTTCTACGTCTTCAAAAGTAACTAATTCCCAAGCACTTTCATTAGCCAATAATGCACGCAGAAGTTTATTATTGAGGGCATGGCCTGATTTATAGCCATAAAATGCACCGATGAGGCTTGTACCTAAGAGGTAAAGATCACCGATAGCATCAAGTATTTTATGTTTCACAAATTCATCTTCGTAACGTAATCCATCTTCATTTAGGATTCTATAATCATCAACCACAACGGCATTATCGAGACTACCGCCTAACGCAAGATTATTCATACGTAACATTTCAATTTGATTCATAAAACCGAATGTTCGGGCACGACTCACTTCTTTAACAAAGGACGTTGTTGAGAAATCTATTTCAGCAGACTGATCGCGGCCATTAAACACAGGATGGTCAAACTCAATAGAAAAAGCAACTTTAAAACCATCAAATGGTTCAAAACGAACCCATTTATCACCGTCTTCAACTGTGACACTACGCTTAATACGAATAAATTTCTTAGGTGCATTTTGCTCTTCAATTCCAGCTGATTGAATAAGAAAAACAAAAGGACCTGCACTACCGTCCATAATAGGAACTTCAGCAGAATTCAAATCAATATAAGCATTATCAATTCCTAACCCAGCTAATGCAGACAATAAATGCTCAACAGTTGATACCCGCACATCATCTTTAATCAACGTTGTTGATAGTGTTGTTTCACCAACATTTTCAGGAACCGCCTGAATTTCCACAGGTTCAGGTAAATCGACACGACGAAACACAATACCAGTATCAATTGCCGCAGGACGCAAAGTTAGATACACTTTTTCGCCTGTGTGCAAACCGATACCAGTCGCCCTGATTACCGTTTTCAGAGTGCGTTGTTTAATCACAATTCAAAATACTCCTTGTTCCTAACTTGTTAGCTTTATCATTAAATTAATACCTATAATAACAAATTTCCTTGAATATCCATAACATTTGCTCGTTAAATCACCCAATATTACAACATACTAACGTAATATCTATTTTTCACCACTATTATTGTTAAGTGTAATTTACAGCCAAACTACACATTACTATAAGGTGAAAATATGCACAATCCATGCCTATTCCCATTTAATTAATCTGCTTGTCTTCTTAAAAATGCAGGAATATCAAGGTATTCCATATTATCTAATGAACCTTGCATTGAGTTTTCAGCATTCTTATGACGAATAACAGTAGGCCGATCCAGTTTGTTGTAATCAACATCACCATTACTGGTTTTGTTAACAACCAATTTCACCGATTCATCTTTATACAATTCATTTGATCCCAAGCCGGTCGCAACAACAGTAACGCGTAATTCGCCCGACATATCTGGATCGATTACCGTTCCAACCACAACAGTAGCATCATCAGAAGCAAAACTTTTTACGGTATTACCAACTTCCTCAAACTCACCTATCGACATATCCAAACCGGCAGTCACATTAACTAAAATTCCACGAGCACCTGATAAATTGACATCTTCAAGTAACGGACTTGCAATAGCGGCTTCGGCTGCAACTTGCGCGCGATCCTCACCACTGGCTTTACCTGAACCCATCATGGCCATTCCCATCTCAGACATAACCGTTCGAACATCCGCGAAATCAACATTAATTAAACCAGGTCGAGTAATTAATTCAGCAATACCTTGAACCGCACCAAGTAAAATATCATTTGCGGCCTTAAAAGCATCCAATAAGCTAATATTTTTCCCAAGAACACTTAATAGTTTCTCATTTGGAATGGTAATTAACGAATCAACATACTGTTTTAATTCTCTAATACCAGCATCAGCAACTTCCATCCGTTTAACACCTTCAAACGGAAATGGTTTGGTAACAACGGCTACAGTTAAAATTCCTAATTCTTTAGCTACTTGAGCAACAATAGGAGCTGCACCCGTACCTGTTCCCCCTCCCATACCGGCGGTTATAAATACCATATCGGAACCTTCAAGAATTTCTTCTAAACGGTCACGATCTTCTAAAGCCGCGTCACGTCCAATTTGCGGATTAGCACCAGCCCCTAATCCTTTAGTTATCGTTGTACCTAATTGTAAAGCCGTTCGTGATCGCACATTTTTTAATGCTTGTGCATCCGTGTTGGCACAAATAAACTCCACACCTTCAATATCTTGTGCAACCATATGTTCAACAGCATTACCACCTCCACCACCAACGCCAACAACTTTAATCACGGCCGTCTGTGAATATGAGTCCATAAGTTCAAACATTGTATTAACCTCCTCACTGTTTTATCAGTGTTTAATAAACAAATTAAAAATTACCTTGAAACCAACTTTTCATTCTATTTAAAACATTTTTAATATTTCCATCCATTGGCGATGAAGCTCGACGAATTTCTCTATTTTGAAAACCAAATAACAATAAACCAACACCCGTTGAGTGTATCGGTTTTCTGACCACATCAACCAACCCAGTCACAAATTGTGGCACGCCAATTCGAACCGGTGCATGAAAAACTTCTTCAGCAAGATCCGTGCAACCTTCCATCTTCGAGCTACCACCGGTTAACACTATACCTGCGGCACACATGTCTTCAAAGCCACTGCGTTGTAGTTCTGCTTTAATCAACGTAAATAATTCTTCATAACGCGGTTCAACTACCTCGGCCAAAGTTTGTCTAGCCAATCGACGTGCAGGCCGATCACCGACACTCGGCACTTCGATAGTTTCATCGGCCGTTGCAAGTTGTGTTAAGCAACAAGCATATTTAATTTTAATTTCTTCTGCATTTTGTGTTGGCGTTCGAAGCGCAACAGCAATATCATTTGTTACTTGATCACCGGCAATTGGAATAACAGCCGTATGTCTAATAGCGCCTTCTGTGAAAACAGCGATATCAGTAGTACCACCACCAATATCAACTAAACACACTCCAAGTTCTTTTTCATCTTCCGTTAATGCCGAATAACTCGATGCAAGTTGCTCCAAAATAATATCATCAACTTCAAGTCCACAACGTTTAACGCATTTAATGATATTTTGTGCTGCACTGACAGCACCAGTGACCATATGAACTTTTGCTTCTAGTCTGACACCAGACATACCAATGGGTTCACGAATACCGTCTTGATTATCTATAATAAATTCTTGAGGTAATATGTGTAATATTTTTTGATCTGCAGGAATAGCCACCGCCCGAGCAGCATCAATAACGCGATCAACATCTTGATGAATAACTTCCTTTTCTCTAATAGCAACAATACCATGAGAGTTTAAACTACGAATATGACTACCGGCAATTCCAGCATAAACCGAATGAATTTGACAACCCGACATCAATTCAGCTTCTTCAACTGCACGCTGAATTGAATGTACTGTCGATTCAATATTAACCACCACACCTTTTTTTAAACCTCGCGAGGGGCATGAGCCAATGCCAATTATTTCAATTTCATTTTCTAGTGTTACTTCGCCCACAATACAAACTACTTTAGATGTTCCTATGTCCAAACCAACAATTAAACTCTTATCTATTTTTTTAGACATCTAAAACACCCCTCAATACATTTTCTGCTTTAGCAGCTTGTGTATTTTCTTTCCACTTAATGGAAAACCCATTGGTATAACGCATGTCTACATATTTAATATTTTTTGCATGTTTTCGTAAACTTAGCTTAAATGCTGTTATAAAGCGTTTTAATCTTAGTTGATATTGTTTACGACCCAGCGATATTTGTATCGAATTTGTCAGCTTTATATTTACTGCTCGCCGAGCATCTAAATGAAACTCACTAACAGTTAATCCAACAGTATTCAATTGAGCTTCAATAGCTTTATATTCATTCATCACTTTAATATTTAAATTATCAGGACCATTTAAAAAGGGTAAATTATTCGTCTCAATTAACTTTGGTTCAAACTTTTCACCTAGCTCGTTTAAAAGGGCATTGGATTTCCAAATGGCATAAGCCTTCTGTTCTTTTATGGTGACCACAATGCTGTCCGGCCAAACCCGGCGAACAGCAGCTATTTTAACCCAAGGCAGTTGTTCAATTTCAGTCTTCAAATGATGAACATTAACTTTAAGATATCCGCCATGAACATCATTAGTAATTGCATCAAGAATCATTTTTTCAGTCACCTTAATAAACTCACCTTGGGCTCGAATTTTTTTAATCGGCAATAATGTATTAAAATTAATTTGTAAAAATAACATAATGAAAACAAGCACAACCACAACAATACCAATAAAGCGTTTTTTTATGTTACTTGGCGCATTATCTGTTTGATCATGCCTAATTGCTTTAATTGTCATTAACAACCTCCACAAGTTTTTCTTTATCCAAAGCCTGATCTAATATCAATAACACTAAAGCTTCAAAGCTGATTCCAGCTTGTGCGGCAGACATAGGAACTAAACTATGGTCGGTCATCCCTGGTACAGTATTAATTTCAATGATCCACGGTTTATCTTGTTGATCAACAAACAAATCAACTCGGCCCCAACCTGTTGCACCACAGGCTTTAAATGCTGATAACGCTAAATTTCTCAGTTGTTGCTCATCTTTATTTTCAAGACCTGCGGGACAAAAATAATGAGTATCAGTTGCTTCATATTTAGCAACATAATCATAAAATTGACGCGGCGTTTCCAAACGAATAATAGGTAATACTTTGTCTCCTAAAATTGTTGCGGTATATTCCGTTCCTTCAATGAAAGATTCCGCCATAACACTATTGCAAAAACGAGAAGCGAGAACATAAGCATCATAAAACTCACTAACCTGTTCAACAATACTCATACCAATACTTGAACCCTCCAAAGCTGGCTTAACAACTAGAGGTAACCCCAAGCTTGATGCAATATATTCAAAATCAGATTCTTCAGTGACAACTGAAAAACTCGGTGTCGGCAAACCAACGCCCTCGAGTAATTGCTTGGTTTTTACTTTGTCCATCGTAATAGCGGATGCAGATAAATTACTACCGGTGTACGGTTTGTTTTTTAATTCTAATAAAGCTTGGATAACACCATCTTCACCACCACGACCATGTAACATATTAAAAGCAATGTCATACTCACAATTGGAAATTTGTGAAAAAACCTTATCCTTTTTAATATCCAACGCAATACAATCAATATTTTGATTTTGTAAAGCTTGTAATACCGCACTACCACCATTTAAAGAAACTTCACGTTCAGCAGACCACCCCCCCATTAAAACTACAACTTTGCCATAGTCATTTCGGTTGTTATTATTATTAATATTTTTTATTGTCATAACAATATCATCTACTAAACCTAGCGTTCATCTCCAATAATTTTAACTTCAACTATCAACGTTAAATTATATTCTTTTTTAATAAAGTCTTTTATATAAACAATCAAAGATTCAACATCTTTTGATGTTGCACTACCGGTATTTATAAAAAAATTTGCATGTTTCTCAGAAACACATGCACCGCCAATACAAAAACCTTTTAAACCTGAATCTTCAATTAGCTTTGCTGCAAAGCCACCTTCAGGGTTTCGAAAAACAGAGCCTGCATTTGCTAATTGTGTCGGTTGTGTTGCTGCACGATGTTGCAAAATTTTTTTAATTTTCTCTTTAGCAGTATTTTTATCACCTTTTTCTAATTTAAACGTACCGGAAACAAACCATTCATCAATACCAAGCTTAAAGCCCTTACCTGAAACATGACGATAATTAACATCAAATTCATCTGCCAATCTTTTTATAACCAAACCAGTACGCGTTAGCATTTCTACATGTTCAACATATTCCCAAATTTCACTTCCCAGTGCCCCGGCATTCATAAACAATGCGCCACCAACCGTCCCCGGAATGCCACTTAGAAATTCAACACCAGTTAGTGCCGCATCAGCACATTTCTTTGCCATTTTAGGGCACGCGACTCCAGCAGCTATTTGAACTAATTCATCGTCTAAAAAATTAATTTCATTTAATACACCACTGGTGCATATCACTGTACCGCGAATACCAGCATCCCTAACCAGTAAGTTACTACCAAGCCCGACCCAATATATTTCATTATCAGCGCTTAAAGTTTGCAAAAAATAAATAAGATCATCTAATGAGCTTGGCTGATAGAATTGATCAGCCAAGCCACCAACTCGCCATGATGTATGACGTGACATTGGTTCGTTCAGCTTTAAAATCCCATTATATTTTGTGGCCATTTTTTGCTGCACCTCTAACATAGCTACGCTGCCGTAATCGATTGTAATAATTCAGGCAAACGTGCCGACATCGCGCCAATATTACCGGCACCCAATGTCAATAAAATGTCGTTATCGTGTAAAATACCAACCAGTGTTTCTGGTAATAATTCAACTTGTTCAACAAAGACAGGATCAACCTGGCCGCGCATTCTTATCGCACGCGATAATGCCCGTCCATCGGCTCCAGTTAAAGCATCTTCACCGGCAGAATAAACTTCTAATAATACTAATACATCAACTTGAGATAACACCATACAAAAGTCTTCAAATAAATCCCGTGTCCGTGTATAACGATGAGGTTGAAATGCAACCACCAAACGTTGTCCCGGCCAACCACTACGAATGGCTTTAATAGTTGCTGCAACTTCACTCGGATGATGAGCATAATCGTCGATTAAACTTATGTTTTTGGTTTTTCCAGCATCATTTAAAGTAATATTTTCAAGGTGAAATCGCCGCCCTATGCCTTCAAATTTTTCTAAAGCACAAGCAATTGCTTTTTTATCAACACCAACTTGATGCGCAACAATGATAGATGCCAGTGCATTTAATACATTATGTTCACCGGGCATATTTAATGTAACCGTTAACCAATTATCATCACCATCATGCGCAACTTTAAAAAACGTTTTAATTCCCTTTTGTTTGATATCATGTGCCCGATAATCAGGATCATTGTCTATTCCATAAGTAATAATAGTCCGACCAAGATCCGGTAATATCTCACGTATATTTTCATCATCCAAACACGCAACTACTAAACCGTAAAATGGTAAATGCCGTAAAAACTCCACGAAAGTATCTTTTAAATTATTAAAGTCACCACCATAAGTTTCAAGGTGGTCGGCATCAATATTGGTAACAATAGCCATCATCGGTTGCAAATGTAAAAATGATGCGTCACTTTCATCAGCTTCTGCAACTAAGTATTTACCCGAACCAAGTCGTGCATTCGTTCCTGCGCTATTCAACCTGCCACCAATAACAAAAGTTGGATCCATACCACCTTCGGCCATCACGCTCGCTAATAAACTCGTGGTAGTCGTTTTACCGTGTGTACCGGATACCGCAATGCCATATCGAAAACGCATTAACTCCGCCAACATTTCAGCCCTAGGTACCACGGGGATATGCAAAGATTTAGCAGCAATAACTTCAGGATTATCTGATTGAACTGCCGTTGATGTAACAACAACATCACTATTGCTGATATTTTTTTCCGAATGCCCAATATGGATAGTTGCCCCAAGTTCATTTAAACGAGTGGTTACTGCATTAGTATTAATATCAGAGCCTGTTATATCGTAGCCGAGATTAAGCAGCACTTCCGCAATACCGCCCATACCAACGCCACCGATACCAACGAAATGAATTTGTCTAATTCGCCCCATGCCAATGTCATTATTACTAAGCATTAGCAGTCTCCATACAAATTTGAGCAACGCGAGAGGTAGCATCAGGTTTTGCTAATGAATACGCATTATTGGCCATGATTAACAAATATGATCGCCCCTTAATAATAATATCCGATAGCAACTTCGTTAAATAATTAACAGATAACTCTGACTGTTGCGCCATTATGGCGGCATTTGCATTAACCAAAAATGCGGCATTATGGGTTTGATGATCATCCACAGCATAAGGATAAGGTACTAATATAGATGCTAAGCCAACATTGGATATTTCTGAAACTGTCATAGCACCGGCTCGACAGATTATTAAATCTGCCCATAAATAAGCCGCATCCATATCAACAATAAATTCAACAACTCTTGCCTTTACATTTTGTTTAGAATATATTTCCATCGTTTCAACATGCTTACCTTTACCAGCTTGATGCCAGACATCAAATTGTTGCCCTTTAGATAATAAAGAAAGGCTAACCGGTAAATTATCATTCAAGTATTTTGCACCTAAACTACCACCCAATACTAATAAACGAATATTTCCACTGTGTTCCGCAAAACGAACATTAGGTTCAGGCAAATTTGTAATTGATTTACGAATAGGATTACCAGTGTAAATCATATTTTTTTTATTCCGAAAAGCGTCCGGAAAAGCAACCAATACCGTCGCAGCAAATCGGCTAAGAATGCGATTAGTGAATCCTGGTATCGAATTTTGTTCGTGAATGATTAACGGGATACCTAAAAACTGACACGCAATAGCACCTGGCCCTGAAACATAGCCTCCCATACCAAGAACAGAAGCCGGTTGATAACGTCTAAATATTTTAATTGCCTGATAAATTGCTGAAATCAACCGAAATGGCATCATTACAGTATTAATTAATTTTGCACCTCTTAACCCGGTGATTGAAATATATTCCATCAGATAACCCGCTTTTGGAACAATATCCGCTTCAAAACTATTGTCAGTGCCAAGCCAAATAATAGTAAAACCTTTTTCACGCAACACATCTGCAACTGCAAGAGCAGGATATACATGCCCACCAGTACCACCAGCCATGACTACAATTGTATTTTTATCTTTATGTTGCATATTATTTATTTCGTTTTTTACTCACTTTCTTGGTAGCTTTGACATGATTGCCGGCTTCATGATCAATACGTAGCAATAATGCCAACGCAACACACATAACCACTAAACTACTACCGCCATAACTCATTAATGGCAAAGTTAAACCTTTTGTTGGCAAGATCCCCATATTAACACCAATGTTGATATAGGCTTGTAAGCCAATCCAAACACCAATGCCGTATGCCATATAACCAGCAAAAGGTTTATTATTTTGTTCTGCAATTCGACCAATGCGAAACGCACGTAGAACAATAATTGTAAATAATACAATTACACTCACAGCACCAACTAATCCTAGTTCTTCAGCCAATACTGAATACAAAAAATCAGTATGAGCTTCAGGTAAATAAAATAATTTTTGAACACTGGCACCTAAACCAACACCAAACCATTCACCACGACCAATTGCAATTAACGCCTGAGTTAATTGAAAACCTTTATCAAATGGATCGTCCCATGGGTTTATAAATGTTGTTAAGCGATCCATTCGATAGGGTGAAATTAATGCCATAGTAACAAACACCGCTATGGAAAAAACTAATAACAATAAGTATTGTGATAACTTCACTCCAGCTAACCACATTAAACACATTGCTGTCGCTAACATAACAACTGATGCACCATAATCCGGTTGTAGCATCAACAACGCAACGATCACAATTAATACCAATAAAGCTCTAAAAAACCCCAAAAACTCCGTTCTAACCGATTCTTGATGACGAACTAAATAACCCGATAAATAAATAACTAAAAATAATTTAACCGCTTCTGATACTTGAATATTAATCGGACCAAATGCCAGCCAACGCACACTACCATTAGCCTCTTTGCCAACACCGGGCAAAAATAACATTAGAAGTAATATAACTGAACTAATAATTAATATTGGCCCTGCTTTTTGCCAAAATAACAACGGAATCTTATATACAACCATCCCGACAATAAGCCCAAAAATAGCAAAAGCGGCTTGCCGATAAAAATAGAAAAAAGGTTGAGCTGAATTTTTATCAGCAATTGATACCGAAGTCGATGCCACCATAATCAAGCCTAATGATAAAATAATTAGAGCCGATAGCAATAACACCACATCAAATGAATATTCAGTCGTTGATTCATCTTTAACAATGTGTATGTTATTAAACCTATCAATAGCTAACGTCATCAGTTAATTTCCTTAACCAAACTTATAAATCGAGTACCTCGATGTTCAAAGTTTTTGAACATGTCAAAACTCGCACAAGCCGGAGAAAATAATACTGTATCACCTGTAGCGGCAGTTTTTTTGGCCATATTTATTGCTGCATTTAAATCAACCACAATTGAACGCGTAATGTTGTCATTTAATGCGGTATTAATTATCTGTGCATCCTCACCAAATAAAATAATTAATTTCACATTTGATTTAATTATTGAATTTAAAACAGAAAAATCTTGACCTTTAGATTGTCCGCCCATAATTAAAATTAAAGCGTTGTTTTCAAATCCTGAAATAGCGGCACTGGTTGCTCCCACGTTGGTTGCTTTTGAGTCATTAATCCATCGAATACCGGATTTATTTTGTATCAACTGACTGCGATGAGCTAAACCTTTAAACTGTGATAATCCAGCTTTACTGCTTGCATTTTCAATACCAGATAACCGTGAAATCATTAAAGCAACCATCGCATTAGCAATATTATGATCACCAACAACATTTAACTCAGCGCAATTTAATAACGTGATCAATTTCCCTGCTTCACGAACACAAATTAATTTAATGCCATTTTTTTCGATAATACCAATTTGATTATCACTCGGTTCTTTTAAAGTAAACCAAAAAATATTTTCTTTGGTTTGATACATTTCAGAATATTGCCGGATAACGGGATCATCATAATTTAAAATAAAATGACCCTGACCATTTAATAATTTCAGCTTTGCTCTACAGTAACTATCAAACGAATTGTATCGATCCATATGATCTTCTGATAAATTTAATATAACAGAAATTTTAAAATCCATAACATCAAGAGAATCAAGCTGAAAACTCGATAACTCAAGCACATATAAATCTGATTTATATTGCATAATGTCTAAAGCTGGAATGCCAATGTTGCCACCAATTGAAATATTGATCTCAGCATGCTGTCCAATGCTATCCATCATACTGGTTACCGTGCTCTTACCATTAGAGCCGGTAATAGCGACCACAGGAGCTTTTACCTCGTTAAGAAATAGCGCGATATCGCCAAGTATTATTTTGCCATTATTACGTGCATTTTTAATCACCAATTCATTATCTGATACACCAGGGCTTAATAAAATTATATCAGCCCAAACGAAATGCTCTTCATACAAACCACCTAGAATGATATCGAAGTCTTTATTTTTATAACGTTCAATATTCGGTGGGATAACTCTTGAATCTATCACACGAAATTTTAAATTTTTTGATAGTAAATAATCTATAATTGAAGCACCAGTAATCCCTAGCCCCACAACTAAAATATTTGAGTTTTCTAAACACGAAGACTGAGTAATTTTGTGATTCAAATTATTCATAACCTATCGAAGTTTTAACGTTGCTAATCCAAATAAAACCAAAACAATTGTAATTATCCAAAACCGAACAATCACGCGCGGTTCGGGCCAACCCTTTAACTCAAAATGATGATGTAATGGCGCCATTCTAAACACTCGTTTACCCGTTAATTTAAACGATAAAACTTGTACAATAACTGAAACCGTTTCAATCACAAACACACCACCCATAATCATTAAAACAAATTCTTGACGAACAATAACAGCGATAATACCCAGCGATGCGCCTAAAGCTAACGCGCCAACATCCCCCATAAAAACTTGTGCTGGATAAGTGTTGAACCATAAAAAACCAAGCCCTGCGCCAACAATTGCGCCACAAAAAACCACTAATTCACCAGCACCGGGAATGTAGGGAATCGATAGATAGTCTGAAAATACAGAATGTCCTGTTAAATAAGCAAAAACACCTAAAGCGCCAGAGACCATCACTGTTGGCAATATCGCTAAACCATCTAAGCCATCGGTAAAATTAACAGCATTACTTGAACCAACCACCACAATATAAGTAAACAAGATATAAAATATCCCAAGTGATAATGAGAAATTTTTAACCATAGGTAAAATGTAATTAGTTTCAACCGGTGTAACAGCCGTAAAATAAAGATAAGATGCAGCACTAAAGCCAATAACAGATTGCCAAAAATATTTTGATTTAGCTGATAATCCTTTCGGATTATTTTCAATTAATTTTTTGTAATCATCGATAAACCCAACTAAACCAAAAAGCAACATAACAGCCAACGCTAACCATGAATAACGATTCGACAAATCTACCCATAATAACGTGCTAACAGTTATAGCGATTAGTATCAGCGTGCCACCCATTGTTGGTGTTCCCGCTTTATCTAAGTGTGTAACAGGACCATCATCTCGAATTGGTTGTCCTATTTTCATAATGCTTAACTTACGAATCATGTATGGACCAATCATTAAAGAGATAACCAATGCTGTTAATGCTCCCAATATTGCGCGCAGTGTAAGATATCCAAACACATTAAAACCTGAATGAATGTCTTGAAGATATTGAGTTAAGCTCAGCAGCATTTATTTATTACCCTTATTTTTTACTAATTTATTAACCAATTTTTCCATATGCATTGAACGTGAGCCCTTTATTAATAAAGTGCTATTACAATCAAGTTCATCGCGAATACTTGTTGACATAGAATCAAACTCTGTAAAATTGATTGCATTTTTACCAAATTTTTTGGAAGCCTCGTTGGCTAATTCACCTATCGTAAACAATTTATCAATACCCGCTTTTTTTAATAGCTCTCCAGACTGACCGTGAAGCGCAACAGCATTATTACCTAACTCCCCCATATCACCCAAGGCACAAAAATGCTTACCAGGAAAGCCTTTTAATACACTGATCGCTGCTTTTAATGATGTTGGGTTTGCATTATAGGTGTCATCAATTATGCGACAACCATAAACCCCATTTTTTATTTCCAATCGACCCGCTATAGTATTTACTTTTTCAAGCCCTTTAGCGATTGAATACAAAGGTATATCACAGGCAATTGCTGCAGCAGTTGCTGCTAAAGCATTGTCGATATTATGCAAACCTAATAATTGTAACTTTACATCAAACCCACCTAAAGGCGTTTGTATATGGATTTCGTTATTCGGCGATATTTTGTTAACCAAAGCAAATACATCAGCGTTTTCATTATTCACACCAAATGAAATATTTTTTACAGCGCATTTTTGTTTCCAAAAAGGATAATAATGATCATTGGCATTTAAAACGGCCACACCCGTTTTTGATAACCCCGAAAAAATTTCAGATTTAGCTTGTGCGATATTATCAATTGAACCAAATTCCCCTAAGTGAGCTTCAGCAACGTTTGTTATAACGGCGACATCCGGCACAGTAATATTAGATAAAAACGCTATTTCACCAACATGATTTGCACCCATCTCAACAACGGCATGCTTATATTCACTGGTTAATTGCAATAAAGTTAACGGCACTCCAATGTCATTATTTAAATTACCCAATGTAGCCAAAACATTTCCTTGTTGGGAAAATATTGAGCTAATCATTTCTTTCACCGTTGTTTTGCCATTACTACCGGTGATTGCCACCAAAGGATAGCTAAACTCTTTTCTCCAATGATAAGCAATATCCGCTAATGCTTGACGCGAGTCATCAACCGTTAATGTCGGGATTTCCAACTTGAGATTCTTCTCTGTCACCGCAGCTAATGCGCCTTTTGATATCGCGCTATCGATGAAATCATGGCCGTTAAAATTAGCACCCGTTATAGCAACATACAAATCACCTGGATTGGTAGTGCGAGAGTCGATACTCACACCTTGTAGACACATCTCATTTTCAACTGAATTGCTGTTAATACTAGCCGCAATTTCAGAAAGTCTCATATCAAATTTTGTATGATTTCCTATCATTTTATACTCACACTATTTAACGCATCTAAAGACGTTTTAACATCATCAAAGTGATATTTAATGTTATCAATTATCTGGTAATGTTCGTGTCCCTTGCCTGCAATTAGTATCACATCGGATTTATTCGCTTTTTTAATTGTCGATTGAATCGCTTCTTTTCTATCTAACACTATCTCGGTAGTAGCTGTATTCTCAATACCATTAACGATATCCAGTGCAATTGCTTTTGGTTCTTCTGTTCTGGGGTTATCATTTGTGACAATAACATTATCTGCAATCGAAGCTGCTATTTGCCCCATAATGGCACGCTTGGGTTTATCTCGATCACCGCCACAACCAAATATGCACCATAAATTACCACTGCAATGTAATTGTAATGTTTCTAAAACATTACTTAGTGCATCCGGGGTATGAGCATAATCAACAACAACTAATGGCAAACCATTATGTCCACCAAGGCACTGCATTCGTCCTTTTACGGCCTGAACATTTGGCAGCAGTTTTGAAATATCCATGAGAGATAAACCTTGGCTAATCAACACGCCACAGACTGCGAGCAAATTACTAATATTAAATTTACCGAGTAATGGAACATCAACCTCAATACTCTCGGTATTCGTTTTAAACATCACCACTGTAGAATTTAATTTAAATTCGATAATTTCAGCAATCAAAGTCGCTTTTTTATTATCGATGCCATAAGTTATAACGTTTACATCCTCTGCCAGCACATCTAAGATCTGCTTACTAAATCCATCATCAAGATTAATCACCGCATGTTGTAATGAGCTCAATTGAAATAACGCTAATTTTGCTTCACCATATTTTTCAAAGGTTTGATGATAATCTAAATGGTCATGAGTTAGATTAGTAAACACCGCGCAATTAATATCTACGCCATCTATTCGATGTTGAGTTAAAGCATGAGAAGAGACTTCCATCACCACATGCTTAACACCGCTACCATACATCTCAGAAAATATTTTTTGATTCTCTACTACACCCTTTGTAGTGTTACTTGGAGTATTATTGCTTGATTCTTGTAGTGCATTAATTTCGCCATAACCAATAGTTCCTATAAAACCACTTTTTTGTTTTTGACTAAGGATATTCGCTAAAATAACAGCACTTGATGTTTTACCATTAGTACCGGTAATACCAGTGACTTGAAGTTGTTTTGATGGATCTTTATAAAAAGCAACTGCCAATTTACTAGTTTCTTTATTTTCAAACGGCATTATTATTTCAGGGATTGATTTGTTAATCGCAGTCGCTATCCATTTTATTTCAGAAATTGAATTGGCTAGCGATGATTGACGCAATATCGCAACAGCACCATTTTTAATTGCATCAGAAATAAAACGTTCGCCATGAACATCGTGTCCTGCTCTAGCAATAAATAATGCACCATTAACCACATTCCGGCTATCATCCGAAATATCTGAAATTTCAATATTTTTGATCTCATCAAAATTAAATGCATTATCAATCAATGTTAATAAATCAATTAATTTTTGATTAGTAGAAGTTGAATCAGACGAAAACACCATCATTTTCTTTCTCCTAATTTTGCAAATTTAAGATTTTTCTCAGGAATATTATCCAGAGGGACATTTAAAATTCGCAATGCACCAGACATTACCCTTGAAAATACCGGAGCTGCAACTTTGCCACCATAATAATCCTCGCCACCGGGTTCATTTATTACCACAGCCATCACTAACTTAGGATTACTCGCGGGTGCCAAACCAACAAATGATGCAACATAATTGTCTTCGCTATAGCCACCAACACTTGCTTTTTTAACAGTACCGGTTTTACCCGCCACCCGATAACCAACCACACTAGCATTTGTTCCTGTACCTTCTTTAGATACCACCGTCTCGAGCATTTTAATTATTTGCGACACCGTTTTTTTATTAAAAAGTTTTTGTTTCTGTATAACATCGGAATCCTTTCGCTTTAAGAAAGTCACCGGAGGTAATTCACCATTTGTAGAAAATGCAGTATACGAGTGTGCTAATTGCAGTGCCGTGACCGATAAGCCATATCCAAAAGACAAAGTGGCATTATCTATTTTTTTCCATTGAGAATAATGGTTAAGCAAACCGGTTGATTCCCCCGGGAAACCACTTTCGCTATTATTACCAAACCCAACTTTAGAAAATACACTCCATAATTTTTCTGGTTTAGTGGCAAGGGCAAGCTTTGATGCGCCAATATTACTGGATTTAGTAATAATGGTTGATACTTTAATTCGGCCATAATTGCGTGCATCACGCACAGTGCTACCCGCAACCATAAAATATCCTGGAGAGGTATCCACTATTGTATTAGGTGAAAAACGTCCACTTTCTATCGCAGCTGCGATTGTAAATGCCTTTACTGTTGATCCTGGTTCAAAAACATCCGTTATGGATCGATTCCGATATCGCCCACCTTTATTTTTATATTTCTTGTTAGGATTAAACGATGGCTGGTTTACCATTGCCAAAATTTCACCAGAATTAATATCTAAAATAACAACCGAACCTGATTTTGCTTTGTGTTGAAAAACCGCACGTTTTAATTCACGATAAGCTAAATATTGTAATCGCCCATCAATACTCAACTCAATATCGTTACCTGGTTCAGGCGCTTTAATTTGTTCAATATCTTTAATAACATGACCTAAACGATCTTTAATAACCCGCTTTTTACCCGGAGTACCTTTTAACCACTCATCATAAGCCAGCTCAATTCCTTCCTGTCCTTGATCATCAATATTCGTAAAGCCAAGCACATGTGATGCAACCTCTGACATCGGATAATAACGTCGATATTCACGTTGCAATGATAATCCCGGAATATGCAACGCAGTCACTTTTCGACTTAATTCGGGACTTATTCTGCGTTTAAGATAAATAAACTCTTTATGAAGTCGGCTGGTAACCAGTTTTTCTAATTTTTCGTTTTTAATATTCAATAATTTAGCTAATTCATTCCATTTAGAACGATTGGCATTAAACACCCTTGGATGCACCCAAACAGAATCCACTGGAGTGCTAACAGCAATAGGCTCGCCATTTCTATCTTTAATCATGCCCCGATGCGCCGATATGGGTAATACCCTTAAATGACGCGCATTAGCCTGTTTTTGCAAAAAATCTTTATTTACAAATTGTAGATCAATAATACGCCACAATAAGGTAACGACGGTAAGCGCAATTACGATATATACCACGGATAATCGCGTTACTGAAGAAATTTGATGTTTACTTTGTTTTTTCATTTGTCGTTATAAAAATCACATCCTGATAATCAGGTACACTCATTCCAATTGTTTTACGAGCTATTCGCTCAATTCGTCCATGTGTTGCCCAAGTGCTTTGCTCAAGTTGCAATTGCCCCCATTCAACATTCATTTTATCTCTACTTGCTTGTAACTCATTTAACTCTGAAAAAATTTTTCTACTATAGTGTTTGGTATAAATAACTGATATTGATGAAACAAAAATTATTGATGTAAGAAAACCAACAATAAATACATTTTTCATAACTTCTCCGCTACTCGCATGACCGCACTACGAGAACGAATATTCTTCTCCAATTCTGATTCACTGGCTTTTATTGCTTTACCGATAATTTTCACGCTTGGATTCAATTGGCTGGTAGTCACCGGTAATCCTTTTGGAAAATCATCACCTTTTGCTTGTTTTTTAAAAAACCGTTTAACAATTCGATCTTCTAATGAATGAAAACTAATGATAACTAAACGCCCCTTTGGCGCTAAAATGTCCAATATACTGTCTAAAATCAACTCCAAATCACCGAGTTCATTATTAATAAAAATTCGAATGGCTTGAAAACTTCGTGTTGCAGGATCTTTACCCTTTTCCCATTTAGGGTTAGCGTCAGCGACAATTTTTGATAATCGAGAAGTCGTCGTTATCGCTAATTTTTCACGTTCAGCTACAATTGCCCGTGCAATTCGTTTTGCAAACCGCTCTTCACCAAAATCTTTTAATACTTTTGCAATTTCTTGTTCCGAGGCTTTTTCTAACCATTGAGCAGCACTAAGACCCGTTGTGGTATCCATTCTCATGTCTAACAGACCATCAGACTTAAAACTAAAACCGCGTTCTGCGTTATCGATTTGCGGTGATGAGACACCTAGATCAAGTAACACACCATCGACTTTCCCAATCCAATCAAGCTCATTCACAAATGATTTTAAAAGCTTAAACGATCCGTGTTGAATTGTTATTCGGGCATCATTTTTGAATAAATTCTCAGCATAATTAATTGCTTCAAGATCTTTATCTACTGCTAATAATTTACCTTGAGGACTCAAGCCCGCTAAAATCGCAGTAGCATGACCACCTCGACCAAAAGTACCATCAATATAATATCCATCTTGTTGAATATTTAATGCGCGCATACTTTCTTCCAATAAAACTGAGTAGTGTTGATTAATTTCTTGTTTCATTACTTATAGCGATAACGTTTCCAATTCATCAGGTAAATCCAAATCATCATCATCGGATTCTTGTAACCATTCATCACGTTTAGAATTCCACGTATCTTCATCCCAAATTTCAAATTTGTTACCTTGACCAATTAGAACGATTCGTTTTTCTAAATCAGCAAATTCACGTAATGGTGACGGTAGTAACAATCGGCCATTATTATCGAGATCACAATCCGTCGCATGACCTATGAGCAGTCGTTGCATGCGTCGAGCTTGTTTATTAAGGCTAGGTAAACGGACTAATTTTCGTTCAATTTCTTCCCATTCGGGTAATGGGTAGAGCAGTAGGCAGTGATCGCGATCAACGGTCACGATCAACTTGCCATCAGATTGCTCTGATAGTTTATCGCGATACCGGCTAGGCATAGCCATACGGCCTTTTGCATCTAAATTAAGTGTGTTAACACCACGAAACACTTGAAGTACCCCAAACTATAGGTGCTCAGAATCAATAATTGATCCATTAAGCCCCACATTTTCCCACATATGAACACTATAGGTACTATAACTGACTAGTGTCAAGCAAATCCACCCACTAATATGTAAAATAAGCCTTACATCACAATAACTTAGCGGCGATTTTTTAAAGACTTAAAAAAAGTAT
>VAPL010107463.1_pt1 | contig 32525 bp, 25 predicted proteins | sample 3395061 | NCBI WGS metagenome assembly VAPL01 (sample SAMN08290444, study PRJNA428436) | hydrothermal vent metagenome | isolation source: Deep-sea hydrothermal vent chimney 2 | place: Pacific Ocean: Juan De Fuca Ridge | depth 2182 m m | reverse complement strand
AGCTATGCTCTTCCAATTCAATTTCAGGAAGATAAACGTTCAGCCCTTCATCAACTCGTGAGTCCTCCGATGATCTATATCGGCTGCGTTTCCTGTCAACTACCATGACCGCCACCGCTAAAGCTAAGGCAACATGCGGTCTGCTGACTTCTCAATCTGCAACACGTGCAGTTCGAGACCTCCCCAGGTAAGGACATATTCCCTGCCTGTCCGGCACTTGATGCGGGGTCGGTACTGGATTTCTCGCTTCCTTCACTGTCTGGATCACTCCAAACCACGACTTTGTTCATTCGAACAAAGTGCGGCTTACTAACAGGCTTCACCAACCTGTCTGCCGACAAAGGCAGGCTTGCCTGTAAGGGATTTTCACCCTCTGGAAAATTTAGTACCTTTCGTACTAAATGCCCATGCTGGGCACACACAATACCTAAAAATGCATGCGATTTAATCGCAATTGGAGGCTTGGTGGTTCTTGGATATTCCGCCACAAATTGTAAATTTAAACATCAGTGTGGCTCGTGGAAAACGAAACGAAATTGCTTTTTAATCCGCACGACATTTTAGCTCTACGTTACTTGCCATGTAGATCAAAAAATATGAGATATGTTATTTTAACTTGCTGATGGTATTTTGTTTTAATGCTAATGCCCAAGAACTCTTTGATAGCCTGTTAGTTAATTATTCTGACCAATCGACATTTCAAAAGTTTTTCGAAATAAACTGCAAACTGAAATAATTGATTTACACGGCAAGTAACATCTGCTATGATTCCTTGGTTTGTTAACACGACTTGAAAATGCATTTTAATAAATGGCTGTATGTCAACTTTTTGTATTTTTTGTCTTTACAATTGAGTCGCAATGCTCAGGCGGCAAGAAGGGTCTTTTGACCAACAAGCAAAAAACATCCATTTTTGTTTGCTGGTGACAAAACCAACAAAGGCTTGAAATATTCAAAACAGGCCTGTCCACCATCACAACGCACAGCCGGCGAGGAAGGGACTTTGTGAATCTGTGGCAATGATAATGACCCACTGTATTTCATAAAGCGCCATAAATGGTAGTGAGCTAGAAAAATAAAATTTTATATTTGACCCAACTATGCAAAACATCCTTTCGATTAACGGACTTTCAAAAAATTATGGTGCTGTAAACGCCTTGGATAACCTAAGCATCAATGTGAAAAAGGGAGATGTCTATGGAATTTTGGGACCCAATGGCAGCGGAAAAACAACTGCGCTTGGTATAATTTTGGGAGTTACAAATCCAACATCCGGTTCATTCTCGTGGTTCGAAAAAGGAAATGATTTCAGATTAAGAAAAGAGATCGGCGCCATGCTGGACAAGCCAAACTTTTATCCGCATCTCAATGGTTATCAAAACCTCAAGCTTGTTGCAGATATCAAAGATATCAAAAAGCCCAGTATCCATGAAAAACTGGAACTGTCTGGAATTGCGAAAGATGCCAACAGAAGGTTTGCAACTTATTCTACAGGCATGAAGCAACGCCTGGCCCTGGCGGCAACTTTGCTGGGAAATCCGCAGGTATTGGTATTAGATGAACCCACGAATGGCCTGGACCCACAGGGTATTGCAGATGTGAGGGAGCTGATATTAAAAATTGCAAAAGAGGAAGTCACAGTAATTATGGCCAGTCATTTATTAGACGAAGTTCAAAAAGTTTGCTCTCACGTGGCAGTAATCAAGTATGGAAAAAAACTCTTTGAAGGCCAAGTGCAATCCCTAATTTCGAATAAGGGTCGAATTGAGATTAACAGCGATGATATTGAGAAATTAGAGAAAGTTCTCAGTGAAATTGATGGAATAGTAGGTTTTGAAAATCATGATGGGAAATTTATGGTTGAATTAAAGCACGGATACAAAGCCTCAGAGTTAAGTGCAAACCTGATTAATAATGGAGTTGATATCACACATTTTGCACAAAAGAAAGGAAGCTTGGAGCAGGAATTTTTAAACCTCTTATCTCAGAATCGTGCTTAGATTGTTAAGAATAGAATTTAGAAAACAAATTACCAATTCGGGTTTTTGGATATTGGTAGCATTGCATGTCACGGTCATCTGTCTTATGGCCATGAACTTCAACTCCTTTTTGAAAAATGCCAACTTCATGGTAAATAACATACCGGAAATTGACCTATCTCTGAAACCGATATTGCAGTTTCCCGACGTGTGGCAAAACCTGACTTATATAGCTGGGTATTTTAAAATCATATTTGCGCTAATTATCATAACTTCTGTTTGCAACGAGTTTACTTATTCCACAGCACGTCAGAATATTATTGACGGATTGAGCAGGCGGGAATGGCTATTTTCGAAAATAGGATTGGCCAAAACTCTTGCTGTATTTTCTACGGTTCTGGTTGTAATTATAGGATTGGTTCTTGGTTTTACCCAGGGGATTCAGGTAGAAATGTCTGAAGTTTTGATAAGGTTGGATTTTGTACTGGCCTATTTTGTGGAATTATTGGTCTATTTTATATATGCGCTTTTTCTGGCATTGACGCTTAAAAGAACAGGCTTATCCATCATTTTACTTTTGGTTTATGATTTTATTTTAGAACCAATTTTTTCATGGACAATACCGGAAAATACCAAGAAATTCCTGCCCATGAATGTCATTGATAATCTCAACCAATTTCCATTTACTAAATATGTTGACATGGAAACTCAATCTGTAGTATCTCCGGAACAACTCATTTGGGCAATCGCGTATGGCATTTTATTTGGTGGGTTTTCCTATTTGATTCTTAAAAATAGGGATTTGTAATTCGCAATATTCCAAATAAGACTCGTTCTATTTAAGAGGGACCTCTTAATATAAAAAAACCTTCAAAACATCACATGGCCGATATTAATATATTTATAGTTATTTATTGTTAATTATCATTTACAATTTGCTGTACTTATAGCATTTTTTAGAGTTTAATATTGTTCAACGCCCATTAATATTTTTTTCACTATGAAAACTATACCTAAACCTCTTACCCTTTTTATTTTATTACTAATTAGTTCTTTATCATTTGCAGAAAAGCCACCCATTAAACTAGGTAACGTCTCTAAAGAGGAAGTTGAAATGACTGTGTATGAAGCAAACCCTGATGCCGATGCTGTAGTATTATGTGATTATGGTGTGCTTTCATTCACCTACAATGTAAATGAAGGTCAATGGGAAAATAACTTAAAACGGATTTGTCGTATTAAAATATTCAATGACGACGGATACAAATGGGCAACCGAACAAGTTTCTTTGTATGATGATAATAAAATAGAACAATCAATATCTCAGATAAAGGGATATACCTATACCATTGAAAATGGAAAAGTCGTGAAAACGAAATTGGGTAAAGACGGTATTTTTAAAGAAAAGACCAGTAAAAATTATAAAAGAACGAAATTTACGCTGCCTAATGTGAAAGAGGGATCGGTCATTGAATTTTCGTACACGATTAATTCCAACTATCTTACCATTTTAAATTCATGGTATTTTCAGAAGTCAATTCCTGTAAAATGGAGTGAGTATATTGTTAGTATTCCTGAATATTTGACATACCTGAAGAATTCCCAGGGATTTGAATCTTTTCATATTTTTGAGACCAATGATGTTCTTAAATCAATATCCTGGTCAAACACCCAAAGAGCTGTTAATAAATTAGGAAGGAATCAAAAAGGTTCAACGTCTTACAATAAAATCGATTACCGAGATGATGTATTTCATTGGATAGCCAAAGATGTACCGGCATTAAAGGATGAAAATTTTGTGGGTAATTATCGAAATTACCTGTTGAGCATAGATTTTCAACTATCGAACTATAAAACCTTATCAAAGGAAAATCACGATATTTTAAGCAATTGGGATGCAGTGATCACTAACTTCTTAGTTAACAATGAGGATTTTGGACCAAATATGAGGAAACGATCTTTCTATAAAGACATTACCTCACAAATTACATCAGAACATCAAGATCCGATTGTGCGTGCTGCAGCTGTTTACAGTTTTGTCAGCCAACACATGAAATGGAACGAAAAAGAAAGATATACGCCCAGCAAGAACATTAAGAAATCGTATGAAGAAAGAACAGGTAGCAGCGCCGATATAAATGCCCTTCTTATTTCCATGCTCAGAGCTGTAGAAATCGATGCCGATCCTGTGATAATCAGTACGATAGACAATGGTCTTGTACATCCCGTATATCCGATATTGAGTAAATACAATTATATGATTGCGAGGGCGACAATTGATGGAAAATCCATACTCCTCGATGCGACCGAAAAGCATTTGCCTTTTGGATTACTGCCATTTCGTTGTCTCAATCAGAGAGGTTATGTAATATCCAGTACCAACCCTGGCTGGGTAAATCTCAATCCGAAAAAGGGAATCGTTAAATCGAGTATGTTCACAATGACATTGGGTGAGGATGGAACTATGAAAGGTAATTTTGTTAATAAAAATGATGGATATAGTGCATTAAATATCAGAAAAAAAATAAATCAGGTAGGTGAAGATAGATATATAACTTCCTTCAAAGACAATCATGAAGATTGGTCCATTGAAAACATTGAAATTGATGCGCCGGATGATATTAGTAAACCTGTTATTGCGAAAATCGAATTAGAGATGGAAGAGGGTATAGAAGTTATGGGTGATATCATTTATATCAATCCGATATTTAGCGGGAAAATTGATGAAAACCCATTGAAGCAGGAGGAAAGAAAGCTTCCGATAGAATTTATAGTTCCCATGAAAAACAGCTATATGCTTAGTTTAACTATACCTGAGGGCTACACGGTTGATGAACTTCCTAAATCGGTACACCTCATTACCTCGGATAAAACTGCAAATCTAAGATATGTGGCACAAGTTAATGGCAATAAATTGCAAATCGTACATACCTGGCAAATCAAGGAAAGCTTTTATCCTCAGAATAAATTTGCTGAGCTGAAAGAATTTTATGCCCTTTTGGTTTCAAAGCAAAGTGAGCAAATCGTGTTGAAAAAGGTTTCATCCAATTAGACAATATCAACATGAAACATATATTATTCTTTTACACACTAGGTATTTTGTTATTCGCATTGGGTTTTCAACTGAATGCTCAAAAAAAACTGGTGTATGCATTTGATGAAATTCCTGAAAATTTGTTAAAAAATAGTAATGCGGTAATCAGAGAAGACATTACCAGATTTGAAGTGATTAATATAGGGAAAGGGAAATCCTATACTAAGTATGCTGTCACTATTCTGAATAAAAAGGCGGATCACTTTGCAGAAGTTACGGTCTATTACGATAGTAAAACATTTAACAATTCTGCTATTAGTGGCAAGGTTTATGATAAAACCGGCAAATTGGTGAAACAGCTTAAAAGTAAAGATATAAAAGATTATTCGGCTTATGATAGAATTTCAATAGCAACAGACAACAGGATAAAATATTTTGACCTCAGATACCCCGATTATCCATATACAATCGAGTATGAAGTAGAAAAGGTGATGGACGGCATACTTTCATTTCCCGGTTGGGTGCCGTATTCGGGATTTAATATATCCTCACAAAAATCGAGTCTCGAATTTACAGTACCTGCAAATTATGACTTCCGGTATCAGGAATTGAATATCGAACCGACTGCAAAAGAGCTTATGGTAAAAGACAAAAAAAATATTTCATGGAGTTTTGGGCACTTTGAGGCCATTACACGCGAGCCCAGAATGCCAAGTATCAAATACATTCTCCCGACAGTGTTGACTGCCCCCTCAGAATTTGAAATGGAAGGCTACGCTGGCAATATGAAAGATTGGGCTTCTTTTGGTATGTGGGAAAGAATGTTGAATGAAGGAAGAGATTTTTTGCCCGAAGACATCGCTGTTAAAATAAGAGCAATTGTTGCAGATGAGCCTTCGAGAACAGAAAAAATAAGGAAAATATATGAATACCTCCAAGCCAACACAAGATATATAAGTATCCAATTGGGCATTGGAGGATGGCAATCTTTCCCTGCTACAGATGTGGCCACCAAAGGCTATGGCGATTGCAAGGCACTGAGCAACTACATGAAAGCCATGCTAAAAACAGTTGATATTGAGTCGTACTATACTCTGGTAAAAGCCGGTCATAATGCAACAAATATCGATAAGAACTTCACCAGAAATCAGTTTAACCATATGATACTTTGTGTGCCAAATTATCAAGATACGGTATGGCTGGAATGCACCTCTCAAGATAGCCCCTTTGGTTATCTGGGTTCCTTTACCGGCGACCGGGATGTTTTGGTGATCAATGAAAATGGCGGAAATATTGTACATACCAAGGTCTATGGAAAAGAAGACAACAGGCAAATTCAAAATGCCAATATGATGCTGCATGAAAATGGAAGTGCTTCTGTGAACTTAACCGTAGTCTGCACAGGATTACAGTACGATCACTATTCAGGTTTGTTGGATGTTGGAGAAGTGAAACAAAAAAAGTGGCTGTATGACCATCTGGACTTGAAAGGCTTTGAATTGCTTGATTTCAAATTTGATCAAAAAAAACAAGTCATTCCTGAGGTCAGTGCGGAAATTAATGTTTCAATAAAACGATTCGCATCGGTTAGTGGTAAAAGGTTATTCTTACAGCCAAACATTATAAATAAATCCAGTAAAATATCGATACCAAAAAAGGAGCGAAAATATGATTTTGTATTAGACTATCCTTTTGAAGACAGCGACACCATCAGGATTCAAATTCCGGATGGTTATCATTTGGAATATATTCCCGAAAAGGTAAGCATCGAATCTCCCTTTGGTTCATATGAATCACAGGTTATTTCTGAGGAAGGAAAGATTACTTATTTAAGAAGCTATTCCTTGGTTAAGGAAACCTTCCCGCCCGAGGAGTATATCAATTTTGTGAAATTTATAAATAAGGTAGCAACGGCTGACAAAGCAAAATTGGTATTGGTGAAATCAACGTAATTGAGTAGCCGTTTGAGTAAAAGCAATTTAAACTAAATACGGTTCAATTCTATCCATCAACAAGTGCATCTGCTTCATCAAAAAGAAGAATAGCCTCTTGAAAAATTTCATTTATATCATTAATAATAGGGTAGTAGCTTTCTCGTCCCCAGACATTTCTTGCTATTGACGCTTTTACAATAGTTTTAATTGTTGTCTCAGATTTTTTAAATCCCTTCTCGTCAAATTTCACATCAAATTTTTCTCCCAATTTCTTGAAATCTTTCACCATTTTTTCATCTATCATAAAATTGTCTAAGAAATCTTCATATTTCATACTCTTCAAGGCTTTCTCATTCTTTTGAAAATAGCTGAGCGCAAATTCTCTAATTACGTTATTGTTTCTTAGTAGAATATAATACTTAGAGTTCCAGCCGGTATCAAGCGGAATAAAATAATCAGGCATAATACCTCCACCACCATAAACAGTGCGGCCTTTAGTAGTTTGATACTTCAGCGAATCATTAAATTTTATACTATCTGCATGAAATAATTCTCCATGTTTAACTCGCTCACGGAAATCACTATGATATGCCATGAGCCCATCGTCATATGGTTTTTGAATAGACCTTCCGCTTGGCGTGTAATATCGAGAAATCGTTAATCTCAATTCAGACCCATCACTTAATCTAAACAATGACTGTACAAGTCCTTTTCCGAACGATCTTCTGCCCACAATTAGCCCTCGATCATTGTCCTGAACAGCCCCTGCTACAATTTCAGAACCTGAGGCACTTCCTTCATTGATCAGCACAATAACTGGTCCTTCTTCGAAAAGCCCATTTCTGTAAGCTCTATACTCTGCATTTGCGCGTGACTCTTTGCCTTCCTGGCTAACTATCATTGCGTTATTAGCGATTACTTCATCAGAAATATTTACTGCGCGATCCATATAGCCTCCAGGATTGTCTTGCAAGTCGATGATGAGTTTTTTCATGCCTTTGTCAACCAGCATTTTTAATTTCTCCCTAAACTCGTCGTAGGTAGTTTCTGCAAATCGGTTTACTTTTATATAACCAACTTCATCATCAACCATGTATCCTGCATCTACAGAATATTGAGGTATTTTATCTCGAATAATGGTAAATTCCAACAACTCTTTACTGCGCTGTCTTTTTATACCAACATTAACTTTGGTTCCTTTTTTTCCTCTTAGTCGGTCTATTACTCCTCGATTGGTAATCCCTATTCCGGCTACAGTTTCATCATCAACCGTTACAATTTTGTCTCCGGCAAGCAATCCAACTCTCTCCGATGGGCCTCCGGATAATGGGGCCAAAACAACAATGGTATCTCTAAAAACATTAAACTCAATTCCCACGCCCTCAAATTCTTTCTTCAAATCGCTATTTGACAGTTCTACGTCCTTGGGTGAAACATATACTGTGTGTGGATCAAGCTTTTCCAACATTTTTGTCACAGCCGTTTCAACCATATTATCTGAATCTATTTTATCAACATAAGAACGATCCAGAAGTCCCATAACTTCCCTAAACTTCATAACACTTTTCATGAAATCAGTTGATGATTGTTCCGATTCATTAAACGTAGCTCCAATTAAGATTCCTGCAGCCAAACCAATTGCAAGGATAATTGGTAATCTTATCTGAAATTTTGAGTTTTTTATCTTCTCCACAATATTCGATTATATACTAAAATTCTATTTTTTTAAAAATACAAATATAGCCAAAGAACTCAGTAATTTTGTCTCCGCGGTTTCAAATTAGATATTGAGTACTTGAAGTTTTTAAATATTTTTCTTAGCTAAATTTATGAATGAATTTTATTATAATTTGCTTCATCGCTATTTTTATCAAAAAAACCAATGAGTAGAATTATTGCAATAGATTTCGGTATTAAAAGAACCGGCCTGGCTGTTACAGATCCATTAAAAATTATTGCAACTCCATTGGAAACTATCCCTTCGGATAGTCTTATAAATTGGCTAAAGGCATACTTTGAAAAAGAGGAGATAGAGCGTATCGTAATCGGATTGCCTGTCAATCTTGATATGAGTGACACTCATGCGACAGGTCCTGTAAAAAAAATAATTGAAAAATTAAAAAGCGTATTTCCCTCCACCCCAATTTCTACAGAAGATGAAAGGTTTACCTCTAAAATGGCTCACCAAGCAATGGTGCTGGGAGGGATGAAAAAGAAAGATCGACGAATAAAATCAAATGTTGACAAGATAAGCGCTTCTATTATTCTGCAATCTTATATGGCAAAAAACAGGTAGGCTTGCGGTATCTATATTCCAAGTATTCTGGATGCCTTCAGTATTCCGGCAATGCTCAAGGAATCTGTTATTTTGTTTTTCATCACCATTTCAAGCGCCGTTTTGATAGGCAATTTTTTAATCAGTAGTTCCTCAGTTTCGTCCCACTCCATCTCGCCTTGAGTAAGCTCTTCAGCAAGATACACAAATCCATACTCATCAGTTACAGAGTTTGAAGTATGGATTTTCAGGATGTTTGTCCACTTATTTGCCATCAGGCCTGTCTCTTCCTTTAGTTCTCTTTTTGCTCCATCAAGTACTTTTTCATTTAGCGGTACACCTCCCATAGGAATTTCCCATGAATAGGAATTTAAAGTATATCTGTATTGACCAACCAGCCACGTATTTTGCTCTTCGTCAAGAGGGATAATCCCTATCGCAACATTTTTGAAATGCACTTTGCCGTAGATGCCCTCTGATTTGTTAGGCCTTACCACTTGGTCTTCTACGACCTTTATCCATGGATTTTCATAGATGTCTTTGGAGGTCTTACATTTCCAGGGGTTTCTGTTCGGATCAAATTCCATATACTGATGTGTGAAATATTATTTTGTAAAAATATCATTACAGCCATATTTTATAAAATAATCTGCCTGATTTCTATTATAAAATTTATATCGATATAAATTGCAACATGTTAAAATCCAGTTATTCAGGAAGTAAAATCGAGGCGGGATGTGATGAAGTAGGAAGAGGTTGCCTTGCAGGACCTGTTGTTGCTGCAGCAGTGATATTGCCTCTGGATTATAAGCATCACTTGTTGAATGATTCCAAATTATTGACAAAAAAAAATAGAGAAATCATTCGTAAAGACATTTTGAATGATGCAATCGAATATGCCATTGCAGAAGTTTCAAATGAAGAAGTGGATAAAATAAATGTTTTGCAGGCATCTTTTTTAGGAATGCGCAGGGCTTTGGATCAGCTCAAAACACTTGTTGAGTTGATTCTGGTAGATGGAAATAAATTTATTCAATATGGAAATATTCCACATCATTGCATTATTAAAGGCGATGGAAAATACATGAGCATTGCCGCAGCTTCTATTTTGGCGAAAACTTATCGTGATGATCTTATGGAAAAATTGTCTATTACTTATTCTGAATATGGTTGGGAACGTAATGTAGGTTATCCTACAAAAGAACACAGAAGCGCAATTGAAAAATATGGAATTACTCCATTTCATAGAAAATCTTTCAGGTTGTTGCCCAATCAACTTGAGCTTTTTGATAGGAAAATTGACTGATTTTTTATTAGTCTTGTTTGTATGGCGAATAAGTATGATTTTAGTACTTATGTACTGCAAAATTTAACCTTCATTGTGCAATCCATTAATTCCCCAAATATTATGAAACAATCCCTTTTTTTACTTCTGATAATATTATCTTCTTGTCAATTAAAAGATAGCGAGTCATCCAAAGTTGTAGAGCTTTATGATTATGATGTTGAAGAGAGAATCAAATCATTGGGAATAGAGTTGGTAGAACCTGCCAAACCTATAGCCAATTATGTTAATTCAGTAAGGACTGGAAACCTAGTTTTTATGGCAGGAAATGGACCCAGAAAGTCTGATGGTAATTTTGTTGTTGGTAAGGTCGGTAGCGAATTGAGTATTGAAGAAGGATATGCAGCAGCCAGGTTAACAGCTATTGTACAGTTATCAGCACTAAAGGCACAAATTGGCGATCTCAATAAAGTAGAAAGAATCATAAAGGTACTTGGTATGGTAAATACCGATGCCTCCTTTACAAGACACCCCGAAGTGATCAATGGATTCTCAGACTTAATGGTAGAGGTTTTTGGGAAAAGGGGAAAACATGCACGAGCTGCTGTTGGTATGGGATCGCTCCCCATGAATATTGCTTGTGAAATAGAAATGATCGTGCAGGTACAAGAATGATTTTTGGCAATGTGAGTAATTAAATCATTTAAAATTATCAGTCACTCGCGCATTACCCAATAAAAAATGGAAAGAAAAATCAACAATGGTTTTGAATAATCGTTTTATTTAATATTCCTCAGAAATTGAAAAAATTAAACGTAGTATTTTATGTGTGCTTTTTTATTAAAATATACATTTGTAAAGTAGACGTAGCATTTTTAATTTTGGTCTGATTGAAAATTGAAATTTTTGTGTATTCTATTTGTTTGTCGCAAATTATGAATCTCATTCATCAGGTAAATTGAAAAATGCAGAATTGATTAGTAATCCTGCGAACTAAAAAAATAAATATTAATGAAAAAAATAAATATTCATATTCTAATAATAGCTCTATTTTTCTTTGCTATGATGCCTATTGTCGGTAATTCACAATCATCAGAGGAAACTACCGGGCCTCAAACATTGAAAGAACAGTTCCGGGATATGCTGGACAAATCTGAATCTTATACAGATTATAAAGTAATAAAAAGGACCAACCTGAGTCAATATTCCAAGGCAGTACAAGATTCAATCAGAGCCAGTCGAAAAGAAGTTAGCAACTTAAAAAGCACTGTTGCTGATCAGAAAAGTCAAATTGCGCAGTTAAGTAATAGAATCTCGGATTTGGAAAAGCAATTATCAAAAAGCGAAGAATTGAGAGAAAGCTTATCTTTTGTTGGAATAAATATTAATAAAGCAACATATCATTGGATCGTTTGGATAATCATTGGCGTTTTGGTAGTATTTGGAATATTTGCATTTGGGAGTTTTATGAGAAGCAATAATGTAACTTCTAAGGTCAATAAAGAATATAAGGACCTCCAATTGGAGTTTGAAGAACATAAAAAGAAAAGTCAGGAGAAGCAACTGAAAATGGGCAGAGAGTTGCAGACTGAGAGAAATTCGATAGAAGAATTAAGATCTAAAAACAAAACAAAATCCTCGGGACGGCCATAATATTATTGCTTCAAAACGGTTAGAATTTCAGGCTCACCAGCAGTAACAAGAACGGTATGTTCAAATTGTGCCACTTCACTATTATTATGTGTAGTAAGGTTCCATTCCCCGTCTGTTGCAAAAGCACGAATGGCACATGTAGAAACATAAGGCTCCCATGCGATCACCATTCCTTCTTTTAGAATAATTGTTTCATCTGGGTTATAATAGTTAAAAATATTGGATGGATATGTGTGCAAACTTTTTCCTACTCCATGGCTACAAAGATTTTTGATAATAGTGAAATTATTTACCCTCACCTTTGATTCAATTGCCTTTGCAATGGTATTTAAAGGAGTTCCTGCAACCGATAGATTAACAGCTTTTAGTGTTGCTTTTTTTGCACATTCAAGAAGTTTATTGGTTTCATGAAAAGAACTTCCAATGATTACCGTATATGCCACATCCCCAAAATACCCTTTATGCTCAATTGATACATCAATGTTGACTCTGTCTCCACATCTGATTATTCTTTTATTTGGTATTCCGTGCGCAATAATTTCATTTACACTGATGCATGTATTTCCTGGGAATCCACCAATTTTTGGAGCTGAATTTGCATTAAGCATATGGAAGTATTTACCAGCAACATTATCGAGATATTCACTAGTTATTCCAGGCTTTAACTTGTTGATCATCTCCCAAAGTATTTTGGCAGCGATTTGTCCAGACTTTCGCAGTCCGTCAATATCTTTTTCACAATTTGGCGTGATAGAATGAATAGTCAAATCTTTTTTAAATTGAAAATGGATAGTATATAAAAATGGAAATATTATCTCCTCCAATAGAAGACAATTTTATATTGAATATTGTTTAGTTTATTTAACTTTTTGGGAAAGCTTTTTTGATTTGCCAGATTAATTTGGGAGAGTTTAATTGGCCAGCTCCACTTAAAATTTATAGCTACTTCGCCCTAAAAAGCAAAAATTAAATATTCACTCGATAGCTGAATCTATCAGTTCGTCACGAAAAACAACCCCTTCAATCAATAACTCAAAAAGTTGCAACAAATTAAAATATTCATCTTTATATTTGATTGCAAACAGCAGCTTAACCAAACAATTAAAACCTTCCTAATTACCACAACCTGGTTAAAATGAGATAAAGCTCCTTGCTCGGAGCTTTATTTTTTTTGTTCTACCAGGCAATCCCTTCCGGTGAACAAAGAAGTTCATGGCGTATTCTAGACAATCCCTTATTTATTCCAGAATTATTTCGATTAGTTTTCTAATAAGAGTTTAAAACCCTCGCCGTGTACTGAACGAATTTGTATTGATTCATCACCTTTAAGCAATTTTCTTAGTTTGGTGATGTACACATCCATGCTTCTGGAGTTGAAATAGGTATCGTCTCTCCAAACTTTTTTCAAAGCTATGTTTCGTTCCAGGGTTTTGTTTTTATTGATCACCAATAGCTTGAGCAATCCGCTTTCTTTTGTTGTAAGCTCTATGATATTTCCATCCTCTTCCAATTGCTGTTTGCGATGATCAAAAATATATTTGCCGACTTGATAAGTAGTTATCTCTCCATCAGTATTACTACCGATTCTTCGCATTACGGCTTGAATTCGAAGTAATAATTCTTCCATGCTGAACGGCTTGGTGACATAGTCATCTGCCCCAATTTTCAGGCCTTCAATGGCATCTTCTTTCATCGATTTCGCCGTAAGAAAGATAATCGGAATTTTTTTGTCTTTGGTTCTAATTTCTCTGGCCAGAGTGAAACCATCTTTTTTGGGCATCATTATATCCAATAAACAAATATCAAATACACCATTATCAAAAGTGACCAGTCCCTCCTCGCCGTCTTTACAAAGTGTGGCATCCAGTCCTTTTATTTCTAAATATTCCAATAAAATCTGCCCGAGATTGCGATCATCTTCAACGATCAATATTTTTAATTTATCCATCTTGTGGTAAGTATATTTCAAATGTACTACCTTTTGCCAAGTCGCTTTTCACACCAATCGTCCCTCCCAAAGCATCTAACATAGTTTTTACATAAGTTAGTCCAAGGCCAAATCCTTTTACGTCGTGAAGGTTGCCGGTAGGAACCCGATAAAATTTCTCGAATATTCGATCCTTTACTTCTTTTGACATTCCGATTCCTTTGTCACCAACCTCAATTACCATTCCTCCATTTTTGTTTTTTGTAGCTATGGATATTTCTGGTTTTTCACCTCCGTATTTGTTGGCGTTGTCCAGTAAATTGTAAATTATATTTGTGAGGTGTACTTCATCGGCAATCACATTTACTTCTGATGCCAAAAGTTGCTTTTTCAAAGTACCATCTTTTTTTTCTATTTGTATGTTTATATTTTCCAGAGCTTTGTCAATCACCTGATGAACATCCAGTTGCACTAATTTTAACTTAAAGTCTTTTTTATCCAGCGTGGCCATTTGCAATACTTTTTCTACCTGAAGTCCAAGCCTTTTATTCTCAGCGTCAATTATGGAAATATACCTTTTCAGGAAGGCGTCATCTTTTTTTACATCATCATCTTGCAAAGCCTCACAAACCAACGAGACAGTAGAAATGGGCGTTTTGAATTCATGGGTCATATTATTGATAAAGTCATTTTTTATTTCTGATATTTTTTTCTGCTTCATGATGGTGTAAAGCGCATACCAAAATATCCCAATGATCACCACTACCAACAATATTGACGATGCCAGCGAAAACCATATTTTTCCGATAAGAAATGTTTGTTGATCGGGGAAAAAAACAACAAGGTAGTGCTCTGTAGGAATAATGTCTCTGGTAAATAGATTGGTTCGAAATTCAGATTTTACCAATTCATCAATATGATTATTGGCATTGGTCAATACTATTTTGTGTTGAGCGCCATCTAACACGCTATAATCAAAACCAATATCAATTCCGTGGTTTTGAAGCGAAGCTGTGAGCAAGGTCAACAATTGTCGCTTATCAATTCTATTTTCCAGTTTTCTTTCTTTAGAAAGCAGTTCATTGAGCACAACTGTGACCATTTCCGTTTTCTCTTCTACCTTTTTTATTGTCCGTTCCGATGAAATATCATATTCTTCGACAGAGTCTATGTTTGCTCTGAACCTCTTCACTTCTATCAAAACATTCTCATCGATCAACACCCCTGAAGACCCAGCAAAAGGTTTGTCCATTTCCAGGGTTTTATCCAATTTATGGTGATCGCTATTTGTACTATCTAAATCGAAATATAATTTGCTGATGTCTTCTTCTTTAATCAGCATATGATTTCCTGAATCTCTTTGCCTATTGGTACTTATAAATTTTATACTGTCAAGCCCAATCCAGGTTTTTCCCTGACGTGAATATTGAAGTTTCTTAGCTGCGGTATAAACTATTTCTTGCTGCTCTAATTTATTTGAAACAGAATTCAGGGCATCGTGAACGCTCCTTTTGAACCTATCTTCACTGACATCAATGGCCTTATTTATCCAATACATTTGGAAAGAAATCAGACCAACCAGTGCCAATCCCATTAGTAAAATAATCCATTTTAGCTTGCGCTGCGTCATAAAACAAAATTACGTCAATTATGCCAAATTGATTTATTTTTAACATTTTTTAACATTTATAAAGTCTTCAAAAATGCAATCATAGCCATACTGGATCTAAATATTTGAAAAGGTCGTTGTGCTTAAAATTGAATATTTAAAGTAGAATACTAACTTTGCCAAGATTTGTGAAGTGGAAGGTACGCCCTTCCACTTTTTTTGATTTTATTATCTTTAAAAAATGGAAATAGTAAATAACAGGTACACAATTCAGGGATTAGACCTTCTGGATGTAGTGAAAGAATTTGATAGTCCTCTCTATGTTTATGATGCCGCAAAGATTGGTCAGCAGATTGATAATTTGAAATCTGCTTTTCCGGGAATGGATCTAAAAATAAAATATGCCTGCAAATCATTGACCAATATTTCAATATTAAAACTTATCAGAGCCAAAGGCGCTGAGTTAGATACTGTTTCTATTCAAGAAGTTAAGCTGGGGTTGAAGGCGGGTTTTAAACCAGAAGAAATTCTTTTTACGCCTAATTGTGTTTCAATCGATGAGATCAAGGCTGCCGTAAAACTCGGCGTCATGATAAATATTGATAATATTTCTATCCTTGAACAATTCGGCCACGAATATCATAATACTGTTCCGGTATGTATTCGGTTAAATCCGCACATTATGGCCGGTGGGAATAAAAAAATATCTACAGGGCATGTCGATTCTAAATTTGGCATTTCAATATTTCAATTGAGGCATTTGCACCGAGTGATCAAATCAAATAATATTCATGTAATTGGATTGCATATGCACTCTGGTTCAGATATTCTGGATGCCGAGGTATTTTTACGTGGAGCAGATGTGCTCTTTGAAGCAGCCATGGATTTTCCGGATCTTCAATTTATTGATTTTGGTAGCGGATTTAAGGTAGCCTATCGTGAAGGCGATGTAACTACTGACATTCAAGACTTGGGTGTTAAATTATCTAAGGCATTCAAAGATTTTTGCAAGGATTATGGGAGGAAGCTTGAGATATGGTTTGAACCTGGCAAATATATCGTGAGCGAAGCGGGTTATTTTTTGGTACGAACAAATGTAATCAAAACCACGCCTGCCACAGTTTTTGTTGGTGTAGAATCGGGATTGAATCACCTTGTTCGTCCAATGATGTACGATTCATTCCATGATATTGTAAACATCAGCAAAATTAATGGCACCAAGAGAATTTACACAATTGTGGGCTATATCTGCGAAACGGATACATTTGGTTTAGACAGAAAACTGAGTGAGGTTCATGAAGGTGATATTCTTGCTATAAAAAATGCGGGTGCCTATGGGTTTATGATGGCTTCTAACTATAATTCCAGACTAAAACCAGCCGAAGTATTGATTATTGATGGCAAGGCAAAGTTGATAAGAAAACGAGAAAAATTTGAAGATCTTTTCACTAATCAAGTGGAGATTGATATTTGATTTGGGTGACTTATTTTTATCATGCTGCTAGTGCCTGTTTGATGTGCATTAACGATGTGCCGATGGTTAAATAGAGGGTTTTCAGTAACTCTATAAATAATCTCCCCTGAGCGTTCTAAATCGTTTCCTGGCTTCGGCAGCTTTGTTGCTCCCAGGATACTTGGTGAGAAAGGAACGGTAAATTTCCTTGGCTTTTTCTTTTTCGCTAAGTTGTTCTTCGTAGATGGTACCAATCAAAAATAGTGCATCGTCTCCAAGGATATCGCTACCATAATTATCAACTATATTTTGCAATAGCGAAATTGCTTTTTGAAAATGACCCATTTCCAAATTGAGGTTTGCCTGTTTAAAAAGTATTTCATCTACAAGAGGGTGCTCAGGAAAATTTTCTTTTAGTTTTCCAAGAGAGTCGAGAGCTTCAATTTTTTTGTTTTGAAATATTAATAAATCGATTTCAGAAAATTTTTTCATCGCTAAATCTCCTGTATCCAATTTTGTATTATCTTTTATCAATAAACTCAGCGACATGGCGTCATTGGCGATCTCACGAGTTGTAGCCATTTTCAATATATCCAGATGGCTTTGTGCAAGAGCAAAATCACCTCGATAGTAAGACAATTTAGCATTTCTCAATTTTGCTTCATAACCCATTGGGGTATCTTTTCCAGATTTTTCAACCTGCGAATAAAGAAGGGTAGATTCCCAGGGCTCACCAATTAGCAAATATATATCTCCCAAATCCAGCTTCGACTTGTCAATAATTGATTTGCTGATTCTTGGTACTTTTATAATCTTTTCAAGTATCATAATTGCCGAATCATGCTCTTGAAGATAAAAAGCAAAAAGTAAAGCTTCACTTCTCAGCGCTTCTATTGTATTTTGATTCAGGCCAATATCCCTAACTAATTCTCTATAATCATTTATCAAAATTCTAATTTCCGCATCGTCAACCGGAAAAGTATTTTTAACTATTTCCTCTCTACAACTTATCACCAATCGTTTGGCAATTTGAAAATTAGGTGTACCAGGATATTTATCAATGACATAATCAAACATCTTTACAGCATTCTTAAAGTCTCCATTAATCATAGAAATTCTACCTATTTCCATCACTCTAACACCATTAAGTTTCTTTCTTTTATCCATTGCTCTGGCTTGAATAAAAGCAGAATAAAAATTTTCCTGCTGGATATTTACCCAAATAAGGAGCTCATTATAAACCATGTTATTTGGTGATCGCTGTACTTTATCAGACATCATGGTTTCGAATAGTTCCAAATCTTCTTCTTCCCGAAGTATATTTTGTAATATATTTTTAATTGATCTGATGTTATTAGGATTTTGATTGACATAATTGAGGTATTCATCAATCATTTCCTTTTTCCTATTTAGCAACCTATTGAGGCTAGCCATTTGAATAGAATAAGCCATTGGGTCATTAATTTTTTTTCTGCTTTGAGCGTAGGTTTCTATGGCATATTCATACTGTCTGATTTTGGTGAAATGCTGCGCACTAATTCGTGCTTTAAAAGAATCATTAGAAAAATTATCAATGAGCTTGTCGAAATATTTTTTTGTTTGAGCAGTATTATTCATCTGCACATAAATCAATCCTTTGTCTATTTGATAAAATAAATTTGATGGGTATTTTTTAATGGCTTTATCTATATATTTTTCAGCTTCATCAAACCTTCCGGTCATGAGCATAAGCTGAAAATAATTATCATGAATGAGTGGTATATTTTTTGGATTCTTTTCTAACTTTTCAAACAATAAAAATGCTTTATCATTTTCACCTTGCTGCAAATACTGATTTGCCAATTGAACTTCAGAAGTATTCTGAGCATTTAATTGTATGGTGAAAAATACCATACAAAAAACGATAGAAAAGTACATCTGATTTTTAGTTGTCAACATATAAAGATGTCTAATAATAATATAATAGATATATAAAATATTATTATAAAGTATTAGGTCTGTGGATAAGTGGATAAATAATTTTTTATTTCTTGCAAATTACAATTGTTAATGAAATATGTATTAGTTAATGTTTACTAACATTTTATACACAATTAAAGTATTAAAAATCAATCGATTATAAGTTGTTAACATTTGATGGTATAAATTTGATTTATTTAAATGATTTAGCTTTTGTCAATAACCTTGTTGAAAAGTGAGAGATATAAAAAGTTATCAACACAGTTTTTCAATTTATAATGGGAAGTTGATTGTCAATGTTTAAAACTTAAGTTATCAATATATTATCCATAAGTTATACACAGATTAAAATGTAATATCTAATGACGTTTGCCAGTCAGCTCTTATGATTAGAAGCTCCGGATAAATGTAAACTGGCTCTGGCTCTATTTGTTTTTTCATATTTCCTTGACTCCATTTTCCATCATTATTAGCATCAATAAGAACCCTTAATTTATATTTATCAGGTGCTATATTGTTGAATATTATCGACTTTTCATTTTTACTTTCTTTAATAATTTGAAAGTCTTGTGTTACCAATTGAACAATGTAATTTATATAGCTTGTTTCAATATTAATTATTTGAATTCCGTTTTCCTGCGGTACAATAAAATTGTAATTGTAACTCATCGTTTTACTTGTATCTAGATCTGCACTAATAAATGAACCGTTTCCAAAATATAGTTGAAGTCCTTGATTTAATTTTTTTTCCTCTTTTTTCTTCTTGGATATTTGTTGTTTGACTTTGGTTTCTTTTTGAGTTGTTGAAACAGAATCTCTTTTTAATTGATTGAGTTTTATTCTTCTGTTAAGAATAGTATCTGCTTTGCTTTTATCAATATCTATACTAAATGTAAGCAGATCTTTCTGGTTGTTCCATTTGAATATTGAATCGTGAATAGCTAAGATTTTGGTTGTATCAAATTGAACAAATATGCTATCAGTATTTACAGAAATTATGGGTTTATTAAAGTCAATTTTTAGATTGATTTTGGTTTCAATTGCTTTTTTACTTTTTGGGAATACTTCTATTTTGAATTTTTCTGTTTTTCTTTTGCTTTGAATAAATTTTACAAATAGCGTGTCACTTACACTATTATCGATAGAATCATAAGCAGTAAATGAAATTTGTATGCTATCGTTTTCAGTAATATTATTATAAAACCTGATTGATTTATTTTTCTTAGCTATATTTGTTATAACCTGTTTGTCTTTTTGTAATGGTGTAACACTATAATTTACTAAGTATTTGTTGAAATTTATATCAAAGTATTTACCAGAGGCAAGTGCAGTCATATATTTTAAATCTGTTAAATCAAGACTGACAAGATCAATGGTATTCGTTATTATATCAGACATTAGATTTAAGGTATCTTTTTTAAATCCGTAAGTTTCATTATTTGATTCAAGTGTTAAATTTTTGTTATCGTCTCTGAAGGCGTAGAGAAGGTACTGGCCAATTTTTATATTTTCTATTTCATAATACCCCTCTTCATCTACTTCAGTAAAATAGTAAGGCGATCCATTAAATATTGTAACAGTATCATTCGCATTGTAAATTCCTACAACAATGTTTTCAAGCGTATCGAATGTTAATAGATCTTTCACATATCCGTTTATCGACATTGAGTCAATAAAGGATCCTGTGCTGAAGGTAAATTTATTATCTTTTGTTGGGTTCTTTTCAGTGATATCCTGTATAGATTCCCTGAAATTTAAAGTGTATGTAGTGCTATCTTCAAATGCCTCTTCGAAATTTAGTTTTATAACATTTTTTTTTATGGTGTATTCATAATCAGATTCAATATGAGGAGTAATAATCAATTGTTCTTTGATTTTGATAACATTGATTCTCTCATCATATTCCATAACTATAGTTTTCCCGTTGTAGTTGATGCTTTTATCAAGAGGGATTGTAAGTAATCTTATTGGAGATATAGTGTCTCTCGGGCCACCGCTTGGAGGAGTTACGTTGGCACAAGAAGTGAGTAGCTGATATAATGTAGTTGCTATACAGAGAGATATAAAAATCTTGTTCATTTGCCGACGATATATATAAGGCTTGAATAATTATTTTTGTTCTTTTTAGCATATGTATTTGATACATAGCCATTTATAAATGATTTTAGATAGTTGGCCTTACTATTTTTATATTTTTCGCTTAATAGACTAACATAATATGCATCAAATTTCATAGGCACTATTTTAAGCACTTTTAAACCATGATATTTGAGTAGTAACTTCATTGTGTCTGGGGAGAAATGATATAGATGTCTTGGCACATCATACGCAGCCCAGTTATTTTTATAAAGTTGAGCATCATAACTTTTATAGTTTGGAACCGCAATAATAAATTTTCCTTTTTTTAATAATTTAGATTTTAGTTCTTCCAGGGTATAATTCAAACCTGGTATATGTTCCAATGTATGCCAAAGCGTAATTAGTGAAATTTTATCTATAGATTTTAGCTCCTGGATATTTTTGATAATTTTACTTTTGACTAAACCTGTAGCCATTTCTCTTGCTTGATCATCTGGTTCTAAACCATTTACTTTCCAACCATTATTTTTGCAAGCATTTAAAAATTCACCAGTTCCACAACCAAAATCAAGTAACGATTTATCTGATGATATTGAGTTAAGCAGTCTTACCTTTTGCGATAAGGTAATTTTTCTAACTAATTTATAAATGGTGTTTGTTAAGTTGTTACTATTATTTGTATGAGAAATATATTTATCAGACTTATAATATTTGTAAATGTGATTTTCTTTGGGCCTTGGGTTAGTAAATAGAAAAGAGCAGTTTATGCATTTAGTTATATTAAAACTTTCCTTAGTGAGCATATGATCTTTGCATATCATATAATTTGTTAATTCTGAACTATTGCAAATAGGGCAATTTTCTATTTTTTCAAACATATTATTTTTTAAGATAAACCATGATGACTGAAATATCAGCTGGAGAAACACCACTTATTCTTGTAGCCTGACCAATTGTTTTTGGTCTAATTTTCTCAAGTTTTTCAATGGCTTCACTTGACAACGCTTTTATATTTTTATAATTGAAATTATCTCTAATTGTATAGTTTTCAAGGTGTTCTATTTTTTCAACTTGTTTTTGCTCTTTTTCGATATAACTTTCATAAATCGTATTTATCTCTGCTTGTTCCAATACTTCTTTAGAATAATTGGAAAATTTAACTGGCAATTCGTCATTGAGTTTTAATAATTTATCAAAGTTAATTTCTGGTCTTTTTAGTAATTGATATAGACTTATTTTCTCTTTGATTGTTGCTGAATTGAAATTATTTAAATGATCATTCGTGGTATTGGGATTAAGTTTTATATTTTTTAGTTTGTTAGAGAGCGAATGAATTTGTTCTTTTTTATTATTTACTTGATCAACTCTTTTTTTAGATGCTAATCCGACATCATATCCAATTTTAGTTAATCGAAGATCTGCATTATCCTGCCTGAGTAATATTCGGTATTCTGCCCGCGAAGTAAACATCCTATAGGGTTCATCAGTTCCTTTATTAATAAGATCATCAATTAGTACACCAATATAGGCCTCACTTCTTTTAAGAATTAGAGGATCAAGTTCATTTATTTTTTTTGAAGCATTAATTCCAGCTATAAGACCTTGACTTGCGGCTTCTTCATAACCAGTTGTTCCATTAATTTGTCCAGCGAAATATAAATTGGGTACTAATTTTGTTTCTAGTGATAGTTTTAGCTGTGTAGGTGGAAAATAGTCATATTCAATTGCATATCCGGGCCTGAACATCTTTACATTTTCAAAACCTGTAATTTGTTTTAGTGCTTTGTATTGAACATCTTCTGGTAAGGAAGTTGAGAAACCATTTACATAAATTTCAACAGTATTCCATCCTTGAGGCTCTACAAATATTTGATGCCTGTCTCTTTCAGAAAACCTGTTAATTTTATCTTCAATTGATGGACAATATCTTGGCCCGACTCCTTTTATCCTTCCCGTAAACATCGGAGATCTTTCAAATCCCGTTTCAAGAATTTTATGAACATTAGGATTTGTATAAGTAATAAAACAACTTTTTTGGCGAGGCGTTGGTGATGTTTTGATAAAGGAAAATTGTGTTGGATTTTCATCACCTTTTTGTTCTTCTATAATATCATAATTGATTGACCTTCCATCTATTCTTGGCGGAGTTCCTGTTTTCATTCTTCCAGACTGGAAACCGATATTTACTAATTGTTCTGTTATTCCAGTAGCGGCTCTTTCGGCAGTTCTCCCCCCCCCAAACTTTTTTTCACCAATATGTATTAAACCATTAAGGAATGTACCATTAGTTAAAATGACTGATTTTCCTTTGATTTCTACTCCAATGCTGGTTTTCACACCAGTTACTTGATTGTTGTTGACAACTATTTCAGTAACCATGTCTTGCCACATATCAACATTAGGGTTTGATTCTAATGTTTCTCTCCAGTATTGGGAAAATAGCATAAGGTCATTTTGTGTTCGGGGACTCCACATTGCTGGACCTTTAGATTTATTAAGCATTCTAAATTGTATTCTGGATTTATCAGATACAATTCCTGTCATGCCACCAAGTGCATCTATTTCTCTAACTATTTGCCCTTTTGCAATACCTCCTATCGCTGGATTGCAAGACATTTGAGCTATGGTCATCATGTTCATTGTAATAAGCATGACTTTAGAACCAATAGTTGCCGCTGCATGTGCTGCCTCGCAACCTGCATGCCCTGCGCCAACAATTATCACGTCGTATTTTGGAAACATAGTGGTTAAAAATGAATGTTCCACGTGGAACAATTTGTGTTTTGCGCACAGCATGTTTCACGTGGAACATAAAATAAAATTATTTTAGCAAAGCTAAATAATGATTTTCTTTTTTCCGCATTTCTCTTTTTTCAATTGAGCTTTTATCATTATAACCGAGAATATGCAAAACACCATGCACCATCACCCTGTGTAATTCTTCGTTAAATGATATATTTAGTCTGGTGGCATTATCCCGGACTCTATCAACACTAATATAAATGTCGGTTTCTATTAACTGCGGATCTATAGAAATATCGAATGTTATTATATCCGTAAGAGAATCGTGATTTAAATAACTTTGATTGATTGTATGAAGTTGATTATCAGATGTGAAAATGTAGTTTATTGCTTTGGCCTTTTTGTTATTTAGTCTAATGATTTCAGATATCCAATTTCTGAGTATTGATTTTTTTTTAAGAATAAAACTACTGTCTTCGCTGAAAAAGCAGATTTTTTGCATGTCAACTCATATAAAATGACAGCTCTACCTTGCTGCCTTTATTTCTAAAATTTACTTCATCGGATAAATGTTTCATTAAAAATATTCCTCTTCCTGAAGGTTTATCGAGGTTTTCTGGTGAGGTGGGATCCGGCAAGTTTTGAAAATCAAAACCTAATCCCTCATCTGCGATGCTAAAATTTATAACATTTTTGTTCAAGGATAAGTTAAGCGTAACATTTTTTGTTCTATCATTTTTATTGCCATGCATAATGGCATTATTTACCGATTCTGTTACTGCAATCATGATATTCCCATAGATATCATCATTTAGTTTAAATTTTTCTCTAGCATTATCTATAAAACTCTCGATAATCCTGATGTTTTCGGTAATTGAAGGAATTACAATTTTAATATTATTCATTGCTTATATGACCTATAAAAAGCTAAAAATATTTAATTTTTTTGGTAAACTAATTAAAGCATAAGTAATTTTATTATTTAGCTTCCTAAGCGTTTAAAATACTCATTAACTTCTTTTTTGTAATAAGGGTTTAATTTAGGTGGAATTGTTTTAAGCAATTCTATTTCCCTTTCATTTTCTCTTCTATATTTTTCAAAATTCACTAAATTATTTCTCCTTATTTCTCTTGCTTTCTGAGCCTCTCGTTTATCATCCAGCTCACGTTCTCTTTGAGCTTTTTCAGCCTGAAGAAGCCTCGTCACAATTTCTTTTTGTCTATTTATTAATTGATTTGTTAAACGCTTATTTACTAAATCAAGTTCACTTTGTTCCATTTTATTTTGGATATCCTTTAATGAATTTTGTCCGTCTCCCCCATTTTCATTGTTCATTTTCTCTTCCATTTCGTTTAGCATCTTACGAATTCTTTCTTGCTCACCGGCCATTTTCGCCAATTCTTCAGATAGTTGTTTTCCAGACTTGCCACTTTTTTTAAGCTTGTTTATTTTTTCTCCAAGTTGTTGCTGAAGTTCAGACATACTGGGAATTCTAACGTTTTGAGGTTGACCACCACTTCCAGAACCCATTGCATTCATCATTTGAGTCATTACATCATCCAAGAGCAAGGCTAAATCATTAATTGATGTCATAGCAAATTGTTGCTTGCCCGCAGCTTCTCCTTTCCTTCTTTCTTTTATCGCAATCATTGATTCATCTAAATATTTATTCATTTCGTCCACTTTTCTGGTTACGATTGATTGAACCCTAAAGTCGTTTTTTGACAATGAAATCAAGCTATCTTGAATTATAGCAGCATCTTCTCTAATTTTCAATTGTTTTTGAGAAAGTTTTAGAAATCTGGGATCGCTTTGATGTACTTTTTTAAATTCTACCATAATATTTTCTTGCTCAAATGATAATTTGATTAGATTATCAAGAATATCACGTAATTGATTAAGGCTCATATTGTTCGATGATTGCATCATCATGCTTTGCATAGATTTTAGCTTGTCGCCAAGTTTTTTCAATTGTTGACTCGCTCCTTGTTGAGCTTTACCGGCTTTTTTTGTTTTATTTTGCTCCAATTGTTTTTGAGCTTCATTTTGAAGTTTTTCTATTTCATTTTTTTCTTCATTTATATTTTGAATAGGTTGCGGCCTTTCCAGATTTTGATTAATCTTTTGCATTTCATCTATTTCACTTTCTAGTTTCTCAAAATCTTCATTTAGCTGTTGCTGTTCTTGTTGTAGCGATTCCTGATCTTTTGATTTTGTGTCAGAATTTTTAGATGCTTCTTCTTGCTTTTTTTGAAGTTCATTTGTTCGTTGGATATTTTCATTAAGTTTCAATTCAAATTTCATTTTTTTGAAAAGTTCCAGCGTGCGCTCTAATTCTCGTTCAAAATTATCTTCTTTTTTATCGAGTTTATTAATAACGTCTTTCAAGTCATCAAGTTTATTTTGTTCTTTATTAAGAAGGTCTTGTAATTCTTTATACAATTTTTTAGTTTCTTCATCAAGTAACTCATTCATCAATTTTTGAAGTTGTTCAAGTTTTTCTTTTATTTCTTTATTCTGATCATTGTCGAATTTTTTTCTTTTTTCAATTTCGGTGTTAAACTGTTCTTGTAGAGCCTTAATTTCCTTTTCTAATTTTTTCCTATTTTCGATCAAATTTTCAATTTCTTTCTGATCTTGCCATGACAGTTCTTTTTTACCCTTAAGGTTGCGGTTAATATTATCGAGTTCTTTATTCAATTTTTTTGCCTCATCTATGGTACTATCTATTTGTCTTTCAGTATTTTCAGATGAAATTTTAAAATCATTTCGAAGCATTTCTGTCGTTGGGATTTCAAAAGTAAATAGAGAAGTTTTTGTTGATTTGATTCCATTGATTCCATCATTGTCGCGAACTCGAAGATAATATTCAATTCTATCTCCTTTTTGAAGTTCTAACTCAGTGAGATTCCAATGAAAATAATATGACTGGTTAATTTTTAATTTATCAATTTTTATTCCAATCTGATTAAATTTTGAATTTTTAGACTTCTCTTTTTTAATGATTCTATAATTGATATTAAGATCAGTAATTCCATAATCATCAGAAATATTTCCGCCGAATATGATATATTTTAGTAGCACCGTATCTTTATGTTGATCAAGATTAATCTTAGGAAATTCATCAGGTATTACCTCAATATTGTATTTTATCATTTCCTTGTTTTGACTGTATTGATTGTACAGATTAATAGTATACTCATCGGAAGAAATTAGAGAAGAATTGAATTCAAACGTTTGATTGCCAACTATTTGAGGATAATTATATTCTGTATTGTTGTTGAACTTTACACTAATTTTATTCACATTATCTGTATGGTATGTCCATTTCACTTTTGTTCCAATTGGCATCTGAAAACTCCCTATATTTTTAAGTACTTCTGGATTTTTATTTAAATAAGAAGGAAAAGCAAACGAAATATTAAAGAACTTAATATTTGGTCTGTCCACTACATTGATATTGTATTTTTTAGATTCAAAACCTGCAGCTTCAAATCTAATCATCTTTGATTCTTGGATTTTTTCAAAGTTGAAAATGAAGCTTCTCAAATTGGTACGCTCTAATTTAACTTTTCTATTTTCTGAAATCAGATAAACGTTTTCTGGTAATTCATTTCCTTTTAGTTGAAGGTTTAATTGAAAATCTTCATTTCGAAAAGCAATCAGCTTATCATTCTTTATAATGAAATTGAACGGGGCTTGGGGTATGTACTCTTGTTGAAAATGAATGATTCTGCCAGCCGGCCCGGTAAGAGATTTAGGTGAAAAAAATCCTAATAACGCTACAATAAGAAATGGTAAAAGCAAATATTTAATATACTTGACGTTTTCCTTAAAATGAATTACATCGTTAAATTGCACAACACTCATTTGATCAGATCTCTGGTCAATCGTTGCGGCTAGCAAACTATTTTTTGATTCTATTTTTCTTAATTGAATTAAATTTAGAAGCTTGTCTTTAATATTTGGTAAATGTTCACCAATATTATTGGCTGCTACTTCATCACTGATTTGTTTTTTCTTTATCCAAAGTTTAATAAAATGAACTAAAAACCAACGATACAATACAGCAATGCTAATAATTATATAAGAAAAAAAGAAGAATGCCCTGATTTTAGAGTCTGAATGAAAATGATATTCTAAAAAATTAAAAAATAGAAAAGTAGAAAGTAATACAGAAATTATATAGATGGATCCTTTAAAGATCAGGTTCAAATAATACTTTTTCTTGAAGCTGTATAGTCTATAGTTTAAGTCTTTTCTCAAATTTTATTCTATAAGGTTTCGGCCTGTTCAAAATATACCTTTCCAAGATCTCTGTATTGCATAGGATTATTAGGGAAATTTTTAACATAAGATTGAATTAATCTATATCCTTCATCATACCATAAAACAATTACTGGTGCATCCTTCATTAATTGAACCTCTGCTTTTTTGAAAAACGCATTTGCCTCGTCAATTGATTTTGCCTTCAATGCGCTTTCATAATATTTATCGAAGTCCTTATTTATATAACGAGCGATATTTGGATAAGATGCCTCTTGTGATGAATTAGGTACATCTTTGGATGAAAATAGCCATAAAAAATTCTCAGGACTAGGAAAATCTGCCACCCAGGCTGCTCTTAAAATATTGTATTCTCCACTATAACTTTTCTCTAACAATTGAGCAAAAGGTAATATTTGTAACTCAATGTCTACATTTAAATGATCCTTAAGTTGCTTTTGAATTTCTACAGCCACATTAGTATTTCTTTCCCCTTCAGCATTTAATAGAAATTGAAGTTTTGGGAAACTCTTTCCTCCACCATATCCGGCTTTTTTTAAGTAGTATCTAGCAGAGTCAATATTTAGCTCATAGCCATTTATAGTTTCAATTTTGTAATTAGAAAATACTGGAGGAGTAATTCCATGATTTCCGGGAGCATAACCTTCTCCATTTAAGACAAAGTCAAGGATTTTGGTTCTATCGATAGCAAAATTGAAAGCTTTTCTTACAGATTTATTTTTAAATACACCTTTTTGATTGTTGAGAGTTAAAAATTGAGTCATCATTTCCGGAGAACGCTGGAGTTGAAACTGACTATATTCTCCTTTGGCACCAGGCATAGTTTCTTCAAGGATTTCTATGATAAACTCGGTGGGAAGCCTATAGATCATATCAAGATTTCCTTTTCTGAATTCAAAAAGTTCTGTTTTTTTATCTTTAATAAATTGAATACTTATTGCATCAAGATACGGATATTGATTTCCAAAATTGTCTTTAAGATGATAGTGACTATTTTTCTTTAATATTATGGATATATCTTCCTCTACATCGGCAATATTTAGAGAGAATGGCCCAGTGCCAACTGCGTTTATTCGCATATCAATACCATATTTATCTTCCGCTTCTTTTGGATAAATAAAGCATGCCGGACGCGCCAAATTCACTATAAATAATGAATTTGGATCTATTAATTCCAATTCAATTGTGTAGTCGTCAATCACCCGGATTCCTTCCACGTCAAACTCTGGCGTATTACCATTCCTACTGGCTGAGAAGTGCTCCTTTGCTCCTTTTAAGACACCTTTGAAAACAGAAAAATTCTGATTTCTGATACTTTTAGTGCAAAGCTTGGTAAAACAATATTTAATATCGCTGGCTTTTAATTCTCGACCTTTGCCTCCTTCAAAACATGGATTGTCATGAAACAAAACTCCTTTTTTAAGATGAAAAGTATAAATTGTACCTGAAGCATCAACCTGATAATCTTCTATCAGACCTTTTGTAACCTCAAGAGATTCCGGATCAAATTTAAAAAGGCCTTCATAGATTTGCGATGCAACCCTATAAGAGTAGGCATCAGTAATATTATGGGGAAAAAGATTTTTTATGTATTCAGATTCATTAATTCTAAAAACACCTCCCATAAACCTATCTCCATTTACTTTTCTTAGAGTTCCTTCAGCACTATTGGAATTATTTTCTCTTCCACAAGAAAGCGATATAATGCAAATAAATGAATAAAAGAAAACCGCTTTAAAAAATCTCATAATTAGCTGTTAGATAGTAATTTAAAATCTAATTGTAGTAAATATATATCTATTTTGAACAAAATTCTAATTGCCAGGAATTGAAAAATAGCGTGTGAATTAAATAGAGCACCAAAGGAATATTATTCTAATCGAAATGGTAAAATTGTTGAATATCAATACATTCAAATGAATATTTCTTTATTGAAATATTCTATCACTTGCATTTTTAGTAATTTTTCTTGTTCCAAAACATCAAATCGTGGCAGCTTATTTTTAATTTTCCAATGTGGCCAACCTGTTTCATCCAATCCTTCCAATACATAAAACCCAGAAAGGCTAAGCACCTTACATATTGCAATGTGCATAAGATCACGTTTTTCTTCTTTAGTAAATTCTTTTACTCCTTTACCAAGTTCCTGAACACCTATTAAAAACAATACACTTTTTAAATCTGTTGGTTTTTTTCCAACTACCGTCTCTAATTTATTTAGAAGATTTTGCCAATTTTTTTCATGTTCAAAATCTTTTTTTATCATTTGATATTATTTTTAACCGCAAATATAGATGTTGTCAGAATAAAGAACAGATTAATAATACAATTAATGAGAATAATTGAGGATTTACTAAATATCATTTTCCCAAAGAATTGTTGCATTTGCGATAATGGACTTTCAAAGAATGAAGAACAAATTTGTTTTCATTGTAGAAGTGAATTAACAAAAACAGATTTCACAAATTTTTATGAAAATGAACTAACAAACAGATTTTATGGGAAAATAGAAATAGATTTTGGTGTGAGCTATTTATATTTTCATAAATCTGGGATAACACAAAAATTATTGCATCGATTTAAGTACAATAACTTTCCAGAAATAGGAGAAATTTTAGGTCAATGGGTAGGGCATGAAATATTATCACAGAAATTGAACGAGAGGATTGATATCGTAATTCCAGTTCCTTTGCATCCAAAAAAAGAAAATATAAGAGGTTACAATCAAAGTCAGTTATTTGCCACTGGTATATCCAATATTATTAATATACCCACAGTTTTTGATTCTTTAGTTAGAGTAAATTATGGAAGAAGTCAAACGCTAAAATCTAAGGAAAAGAGATGGGAAAGCGTTGAGCATGCTTTTGAAGTTGTTAATGCTAAAGGATTAAAAAATAAAAGGGTATTATTAGTAGATGATGTTATGACTACAGGAGCAACCTTAGAAGCATGTGGACACCAATTATTGAAAAACGGTGCCTCTGCAATCGGAGTTGCTGTTATGGCTTTGGCTAAATAAAAAGGGCCTTGATAATTCAAGGCCCTTTTTATTGGTTAGATCCTGCCCTTATCATAGCACATCTAAAACCAATCGTTGATGTGGCAGAATCCTGATCCATAAATCGTCTGGTACCAGGAGATAACCAATATGCAATGTCTTTCCATGATCCACCTTTATAAACCCTGGTTTTATCTGAGATCAGTGAATTGAAAAACTGATAATCATAATCAGAGGCTGGATCGTCAATATTGGGATCAACAATTGATGTCCCTATTAAATCTTCAGCACTTCTTCTTACTGGATTTAAGTCTTCCATATCCTGAAAAGAAAGTGGACGATAAACATCAAATACCCACTCATTTACGTTTCCTGCCATATTATAAAGACCAAAATCATTTGGAGGAAAATTATAAATGTAATCGGTAATCATGGCACCATCATTTAATTTTCCGGCAATACCTGCATAATCACCGCGCCCTCTTTTAAAGTTGGCAAGGAAATGCCCCATTTTTTTGCCATAAGGATTTCTTAAAGCATGTCCATCCCATGGATACAATCTTTTGTGCGTCTGGTTTTCATCCAACCACTGAGTACCTATTAATGCTTGAGCTGCATATTCCCATTCTGCTTCAGAAGGAAGTCTATAATTTGGTAATACAACCCCTGATTCTAAAGGTATTCTACTTCCGTCACCCTCAGCAGGAATTTCTTCTAATCCAGCTTCTTCCGCAAGTTTCAGATTAACTACTGAAGTTCTCCAACCACAATAGTCAACAGCCTGTTTCCAGGTTACACCTACTACAGGAAAATATCTAAATCCAGGATACCTTAAATAATGATCGACATAAGGGTCGTTGTAAGCTAAATCTCTTGCCCAAACAATTGTGTCTGGAAGAGCAGACTCATAAAATTCTCTCGAGGAATCGAGTTTTACATAATATAGATATTCCAACCAGTGAATATTCGCAACTTCCGTTTCATCCATATAGAATGACGCAACGGTAACAGCTCTTTCAAGATTGTCATGCGAATTGAATACATCCTCTTCATAGGATCCTAGCACTGTCCTACCGCCCTCTATAAACACAAGGTTTGGACCTTCTGGTTGTCCTCTAAAATCCAGTACTTGAAATCCCTCATCAGCATTATACTCTAAACCTGTAGCCGTACTGATACCGCCCGGATTGGTGGCCGTGGGATTGCTTCCTGATTTACATGAACCGAGGAATAAAATTGTTGCAATAAGCAACGGGCTTGTGTAAAGAAACTTTACAAAATTTTTCATAACCTGTTTAATTAACTTTTTT
>VAPL010034042.1_pt1 | contig 32583 bp, 60 predicted proteins | sample 3395061 | NCBI WGS metagenome assembly VAPL01 (sample SAMN08290444, study PRJNA428436) | hydrothermal vent metagenome | isolation source: Deep-sea hydrothermal vent chimney 2 | place: Pacific Ocean: Juan De Fuca Ridge | depth 2182 m m | reverse complement strand
TCATATTCATGTTGATCTGAGTATGCTGGAGGGGCTGCAAATGAGCTGATAAATACCAAGGCCAAAAAAGCAATGATGTAGTAAAATTCTTTTTGAGTCAGAGATCGTTTCATTTAACACTTCACCTTTTTTTCAACTAAATTAATTGGGGTTTTATTGCCTTTGTCATCGTATACAAGGACTGAGCAACTAATGCGGTCGCCACAGGCTATTTTGGCATTAATATTGTGAGACTTGGTTGTTGGTGGAAGATCAACAACCATCTTGTGATCTTTTGCAGTGCATACAATCAACGCATTGCAGGCCACGCCAGTGCAAGCCACATCGCTGTTTTCATACGCCCACGATAGATTATACCCATCAATGAATTGCCGCTTACTATCGCCACCACAAGCAGCCAGCAATAACACCACACTTAGTACCAGCAACTTATTCATACTTGATTTCCAGATCAGTTGGATTAAAGAGTTTTCCACAACCCTTGGCCACTACAACTTTCGCTTTGACCTGCTCTGTTTTATCACCATCCGAATTCTGGCCATAAATGTAACAACTTATTTCGTCATTGCAATTCAAAGCACGTTTTACTGTGACTGATTTAATGTCTCCGGATACAAAGCCGACGCGTTTTTCGGTTTCATTGCCGACTTTGCAAATCACTTTTGTTTGGCATTGCTTTGGATCAGGGCAAGCTTTGCCGTTATCAGCATAACTCCATGACACTGTGTATTGGGTCGCATTATCCTGGCTGGCTTGTACATCAAATCCGCAACCAAAAAGCAGCATTGAAATTATAATCAAACCTAATATTTTCACGAAATTAAACCTTTGATGGTTTTGTTTTCAACCGTCGCTGAAATAATATAAGTGATTGCCGAATCAAATATCTTCGCTTCAATGAATTCAGGAATGTATGGCAAATCAAACTTCTTATTTAATCTCGCAGATAGCGTGGTTGATAAAATGCGAGCTTCTTCTGGTGAAATGCCGTCTGATGCAATTTTAACCAATTCATAAATCTCATTGGGTAAGGACGCGTACAAAATTGAATCAATCAGCTTGACCAGCTTTACGAAGACAATTTGCTCTGAATCTTCGCTTACAAAAGGAAGATTGATTTTGCGATTCAATAAAGAAGCGATAACTTCCACTTCTTCTTGGTCGAGCATAGATACATCGCTCATATCTGCTGTAATTTTATTATGCTGCTCTTCAGTCAAAGTAATATCGGTTGGCATTGTATTTTCCTCAAATAATTATTAGGTTCGTAATTCTTTCATTTTAAGCTTAAATTTAGGCCAAACGTAACCTGATGGCCATTCAGGTTTAAATGTAACAACATGAACAGTCCAGTCACCCTTGGTTAGCCATTCACCAAACTTGATTTTAATCTCTCCAGCGCCCAATGACCCAAGCTGAACTATGCCGGAAGAGCTGGTTATTGTCCGCACCTCTTCGCCTTTGACTGCAACAACCTTAACCAAAGACAAGTCGGATAAATCGTCAATATCAAATTCATTTGTTTGAATATTTCGCTTTGTAAATTGAATTACTTCAAAATTACTACTGCTAACCCAGCCTTTTATATCAAGCACATTTCCTCCTTAATCTTCTTATTAGAGTTACAATGCGCAAAGCAGGACATCTTGGCTCAACATCACTCACCTCTATAGTTCCCGGCAAAGTATTATGAATAGTTCCGCTTAATTGACCGGATCTTGCGATTATGCGCCCTGTAGCACCAAAAACACTAATAACCCCTGACAAACTTCCGCTTCTTGCGGTTATAGTTCCAGTTGATATAGTCAAAGCCTGAGATAATATTGCGCCGCTCAAGCTTCCAGATTGTGCCGACAAATTACCACCAGCATAAATAGTGCCTTGCGCATCAATGACTCCTGATAACGCTCCGCTTGAAGCTCCAACTGTACCACCAGCAATTTTGCTAATTGCTGCGCCTTGTTCAATTAAAAATAGAGTTTGGGTTCCTGCTGCCCCAGACACATTCAAAGAGCTAATAGCAGGCCTTGCAATACTTTGATTTACTGTTTGCCACGTACCAGTAAACACGTCCAGTCTTTTCAGTTGATAATTCCCACTAGGTAGCGAACTTATATTTACTGTGACTGATGCATTATCTTTTCCTGTAAAATACAATCCAATTTGACTGTTTGCGGTGCGCAGAGCGTATGATTCATTGACCAACCTTCCTGATAAAATTCCGTTATCAGGAGTCATTGAGAACATATCTACAGCGTCTGAAAACATCCTTGCAGCTTTCAGAACTCTTCGCCCTGGTTGATCGCTATTGTATGTAAAGCCAAGGCCAAGACCTTGAGTATCATAAATTCCCGACATAGTTTTGTCGGTGGGTCTATGCAACCTCCCAGCAGCAACGCCTGCAAACATTGTGCGAAACATTTTATCTACAGGCTCATTTGGCCCGAGATTTGTTCCGTAATCGTAATCAACATAATATTTGGCAGCGATCATTGGTTTGCTGCCATTTAACTGATTGCGCGTGCTTATAACAGCGTCATAGTGAGCCTGTCCACCAGAGTTGCCCATTTGCGAGACTTCATAGCTCGAAAGATTTGTGCGGCCAATTAGAGATTGATGAGCGGTATACGTCCAACCATTGGACATATCCGTGGTTTGTATGGTTTTCCCTTGTTCTGCGGCTCGATCTTTAATAAATTGAATCCAGTAATCAGCGAATTGGAGGGGTGCGGATTGATCCATTCGCTCATTCACCATGTTGTACAGAACATTGGTGTAAGGCAGGCAGGTTTGCATCACTTTTGTTATAAAAGCTTTTTGCAAATTCAGAACGATGGTTCGATTATCCAATGCCGGGACTGTGAAGCCAAAGCGAATCGCTGTTGTCCACGCAGAAGTCCAGGGGAAAATACTAATATTGTAAGTAGGCAGTCCGGACTGAGTGGAATTATAATTAATATTGTTGGTAGGGTTCCACGCATTAGTGTGATAGCGCTGCGTAGAAATTTCGATAAAATCCCACAACTCCCACAAAGTGAGCGCAACTATGATGCTGCGAGACTCGCATTCAGCTAAAAATGCAGCAAGACGGTCAAACCAGACTTGATTGTATTGGGACAAGTCGTAAAGCCCTGAATTTGGCCCGCTGGTAAATTTCAGGAAAGGCTGGAGCATTAAGCCGTCAGTCTCTCGCCCGTATCCGCCAAGACTTGCAATATGCGTTGTTGAGGTATTTAAAACATTGCGGATGAAGTTGCCGCCATTGGCCTGCATTAAGTCCAGATGTGCATTGCGCTGCGCTGGAGTCCAGTTGAATATCTCATCATCATCGGATGCACCCAGCAAATATATGGGCGTATTATCGAACTTGAAAAACCTTGGGTTTGCCGGGTCTGGCTGAATTGATTTAGTTTGCCAGATAACAGGATTTTCACCGCCTGTAGCAGAAATAGTTCCCGCCAAGGCTCCTGATGAAGCAGAGATTGTGCCGCCAATTCCAGCAGAGCTTGCAGTATAACCTGCCGTAAACATTGCTGTCACATCAGCGTTTGTTAGCGGGTTATCGAAAAGCGCTACCTTCTTGAATTCACCTAAATAAGCTCTATCACCGGCAAGGTTATTACCAAGAAACAGCTCTGCGGTTGCGTGCCATGCAGACAGAGTTACAGGGCCGTTAGAGGTTGATCCTACATCAACACCATTAATCCATAGTTGACCTTCACCAGAAGCCGCTTGACTAAAAACTATATGCTGAGGAAGCGATGCTATTACTGTGTTGGACAAAGATTGGACGACTAATTGAATGCCCCACGTATCAGTGGCATTTCTTCGCCCTCTTGCGGTATAGGTGTCAACAGTTGCGCCAAGAACCAAATTGGTTGATGTGACGGGAACCAGTCCTAATTCAATCAGTCTTGCCGGGCCGGTCTGAGTGGCATTGGCGGGAACTACCCAAAACTCTACGGCATATCCTGTCGATGCTCGCACTGCCGAGCTAAATGCGGCTCCGGCACTCGCCGATCTTAGTTTAGCACCGCCTGACAGGGACAATCCTTGAGTGACATTCCATACAGAACTTCCAGCGCCATTGGTAAGTTCTAAATTCAGGTTGTACAGATTTCCAGTTGATTCTTTATTGGCAACTAAAGTGCCAGAACCTTCTGTAAAATCATATAGGGCAAGGCGTGCCATTAAGCACCTACTTCATACACCAGATCTACTAAAGCAAGAGGGTCGCCGATGGTTATATTTGTATCTGCCATTTCGATATCTCCTCCGCCACCTAGCGCTGTAACGGTTGCATACATAAATACAGTGCTAGGCGTAATAGTTTGAAACATTATTTGCGCCGCTACTCCCGATCCAGTTGCATTTCCAGATTGATTGGCAATATTTACCAATGGGTCAAAAGGGCTGGGGCTTGCTGTTCTTACCAATGGGAAACTAATAAGATTAGATCCGCCGTTAGTTTGAATTCTTACTTGCGTATTGACACCGCCATAGTCTCGCATTGCAATGGCGAAAAGTTTTCGCAATCTTGCGCTAATTGTAATAGCCATAACTACCTCTAAGGTGGGGCTGTGTATATCAAGCTTGATATACTTACCGTTGAATTATTTGCAATTGTTGTAGTGGCTCCAGAGAATTTCAAATCACCAGAACCAGTATTCCCAGTAACAGTGCCGTCGATTTGGTAGTAGCTAAGAACATCCACTAACTTCACCGCTGCCCTTGCTGTATGAGCAGTTACAGCAACCGTGCTTAAAGCGCCAACAAAAGTCGTTTGCCCATTAGATGCGGCTGACCAGTTATTTCCCAAGGTCAGTTCAACGGCATCAGAACTGCTTGAGTCAAGCAGTTCTATTTTACTTTGAACTCTATCTGCAATTATTTGCGCAAATACATTTCGTAGGGCAAGACTATGGGTTACAGCCATGTCACATCCTTCCCGTCAAGGTCATCCACCAGCTTTTGATATTTTGCAGAGTAGGTATTGTTTTCCATGTAAACAGAACCATTCATTTCAAATCCTGAATTGACAAGAAAAGGTTTTGCATTAGGCAAAGGTGCGCCCAGTTCACCTACTTCGGGTTCTTCGGCTCTTTGAATTCTACCAGTGATAGTGCTGGGACTTGCTGTTATTTCCATAACTTACCTCATCTGTATTAAAGCCGGTTGAATACCTTGATCTGTATTGAATGTCTTGCCCGGTAAAATTATCGCGGCTGTGCTTTAAAGCCTGCCTGAGTTCGGCGGTATAAAACTGCATCTCTTCTTGGGCAAGAGCGCGATTTTGAGTATCTTTTGAGTCCCGCCAAGCCATGCCAGTGACAAAATACTTAATTGCCAGGTCAAATTCTACTGGAATTTCAAGCTCATCACCTGATTCATGTATCGTGCTCGGTATTTTGTAGTACTGAACTTTGATTGATGATGGTAAAAACTGATTGTCAGGCTTGGGAAGAATCACCAATTTTCTTGCGTTTATGCGGTCATAAACGGCATAAGCAGGCTCACCCTTTTGACTTTCCCAGTCCCAGCCGAACTTTAGTTCAGCCTCTTCTTGAGTAAGGAATTTAAACTCACCTATTTTTGCGCTTGATACTTTATTGATCAGGCGGCAATCATCAGGCAAGTCGTAAAAGCTTTCATTGTAAATAAGAGGGATTGTAGCTTTTCCTCTTAAAATATTCGATTGAAGAGCAATAGACTTTTGCGCTGCATCTACCAGACGCAAAAGCCGATCCTCTTCCCAGCGATCCTCAGCATAATCTCCAAGTGAATCTCTAACTTGAAGAAGTATGTTGTGTACGCGGGAGTTAGACATCAGGAAACGTAATGTCTGGTGTTGCGGTCAATCTCGATATATTCAATCAAGATATCTCCTTCCCAAGTTCCCGCTGAAGGCGCAGAGCTTCCAGCAATAACAGTAACGTCACCGCCTGTTGGGAAATACTCATTGGTTGCAACAGATGAAGAACCAACCGCACTTATCGGGCGATTAGTAACCAGATTGCCACCACCAACTTGAATGGTTACATTTCCAGCGCCAGCGGCAACGGATGTAACCACTGAGGCTCCAATCACCAATACTCTCTCAGGAAGCGTAGCGCCCAATGCGGGAGCATCAAGCAATTCAGCTTCTTTTAAGCTAATAACAGCGATAGAAACTTCACGTTTTTGGTTATTCAAACCAACTCTTCGTAAATCAGCCATTTTTCACCTCCTAAACCAAGCGTACATCGAGAGCAATGACACCGTAGTCATTACCGCCGCGCACAGCCTGATGATATTCGTCATTTTCAGCCAAAAGACGAGTTTTTTGAATTTCCATCCAAGTTTCCAGCACAGATTCAGAGCTGATTTTAAAGTCAGTTGACCACTGAAAATCATAGTCAGGCTGTTTGCCCATTGCACATTGAATAGCGCCTGCGCCCATAATCAGATTACGGGAATAGCGAGGAGCGGTAAAACCTTCTTCACCAGACCATTTGCCAGCCGCATCAATATTACGCATACCTGCAATTTCAGTCTCGGAGCCATCCAGTCCATTTGATACTGTTTTGCCGAAAAAAGATTCAGCTTCAACCAGAACCAATTGACCAACTTGACCAACAAGGCCACGGAATACGCGATTATTGTTGCCACGTAGGTCAGCGGTTTGCGCCATAGGCATAATGCCATTTCCAGCAGCATTTCCACGAATGTTGGCAGCGGTATGAGGATCAATAACCATAATCCAGATACTGCGACCGTCATTCAAGCGGTATGGAACCAGTGGGGCGCGTTGAGGAGCGGCGGTAGTAGAGCCAGCAACGCCAGTCATATAGCCTGTTCCGGTGCGCAAGATCTTCTCGATATTGACCAGATCTTTATATGCAAGGGCGTTTGTTGCGCCATTTATCTGAATCGAGTGAGAAGGAGCGAAGCCACCTTTAAAGCCTTGAGCGGCATCAAAAATACCTTGGTCTTTAGCGCGAATGAACAAGTCGCTTAAGCCAGCGCGAGAATTGGAATGTTGATTAATAGCAAGATCGCCAATATCAACGCCATCAAAAACATCGCCATTATCTACAACATAGCGATAGCGTTCGACAGTGATTTTACTGGAGAATTTCTTTTTCTGTTCACCTGTGCCGGTGGCAACATTTTTGCCTTTGACAGGGCGACCAGAGAGATTTCCTGAATAATCAAAAATAACGGTATGACCGGCTTTGGCCGAAATATCGTTATGTTGATAGATGATTGAATCTTTGGACATACCAGTATACGGCGACCAAAAAGACCTAGAAGCGGCTTGTACCAGCCCTTCCATAACCCAACCTTTGCGTTTGAGGTCGGAATTTAAACCTACAACGGCAGTAGCCATAGTAGTCTCCTTTAGAAAATAGCATTAGCATAATCTGTATTGGAGTCGCCCTGGGGCGTATCTTGACCACTTCCCACTTTACCTAAATTTGGCAGATTATCAGCCTCACCAGACTTGATTGTCTTGGGGGTAGCTATGTATTTCGATGCTTCGATTAGAAAATCATCAAAACTTATTGAGCCATCATTGAGTTTATTAACGAGACGCGGCGGTAGATCTCTCTCTAATACATCGTCAGTTATTTGCGCATCGGGATGCTGCTGGTTATGATCTGCTAACAATTTTGCCCTGCGACCGATTTCAACATCTCGTGTCACGGACTCTCTCGTCTGTTTAGACTTTTCCTGACCTGCTGCATAAGTTGCCTGCTCAAGTTTATTGAGTTCAGCCCGCCATGCATCGGGGTCATCGTGTTTCATTTGGTCGAGAGAATTTTTTTTGTTCTTCAGTTAAATCAAGAGGGATCACCATATCCTCTTGAAGTTGCTGCCGGACAGCCGCTTCTATGTTCAGTTTGTGATTGGCTTTGCCAAGAGCACTTTCTGTATCCCGTCTGCGCTTTTCGAGCGTAGCGGCATATTTAACATCTTCAGAAACGTCTATATTGTCGGGCAGTTTCCACGAACCATCGCCAGTGGGTACAAAAGACCGGATCACTTCATCTACTTGTTGCTGTAGGCTTGTGTTTGTCTGTTGCTCATCAGTCATATAATTATCAGGCTTTATGTGCCTTATGTCCATAGAATAAAGTTGAACTATAGCATTGCGATAGGATTTTTGCATAAAAATGTTATTATCATTTTATGTAAAAAGGTTAAAGCAGGAGTTTGCGTGAAGAAAACGAGAGCAAAAGTATTTTCATTTAGTGTTTCGTGTGAAGACCTTGAGACGCTTGAGATTATCAAGAAATTGAAGAGTCAGTCGGATAAAAACGAGACATTCAGCGTAAAGTGCGTCAAGGCACTGCTTCAAACTTACAAGGATAAAAATGAGTGATTCAAGACAGGATATTAGCGATAATCCCCCTGATTACATTATACATACTGATCCTGTTACGGGTCAGTTCATAGCCAAAGACAAGAACACTCCTGAAGAGTTGGATTTGAGTTTAAATGGTGCTGCGATAGCAGTTTCCCGCCATGTTCAGACGGTTTTAAGCAATGGCAGTCCGCCTACAGCGCAAGAGGTGGTGATGTTAGCCACTGCGGTAGCGACATTGCAGGGTGCGTTTAAGAATGGCAAAGCGACCAAAGAGATTGGATCGTCAATTCTTGGTCAATTAAAAGATAGATTTGTCCCTTGAGTGAGATAGCCCTTGTTGATTCAAAAATACCTGGCTTATCCATAGATTTTGATGAGTTTGCTGATCTGTATGATTTTAAGCCTGATTTATTTATAAAGCCTCCTTCATCGGATGATGATTTGATCCAGAATTATCTTCCATCGAAGTTATGGCGATTAAATAATTTATACAAAATAGTTAACAAGGTGGGTGAGCGAATTCCTTTTGTGATGAATGTATCGCAGCATAAGGTGTATTCGGCTTCTCTTATTCACGCAAGAATCATCATATTAAAGTCTCGTCAACAGGGTATATCCACGTTTTGGCTGATCAGCTTTCTTGATGACTGCATATTCAACTACGATTTCACCATAGGCTTGATGGCGCAGGGCCGCGCTGAATCATCGACCCTATTAAAGCGGGTGAAATTGGCATGGGTTTCATTTCCTGATGAATTAAAAAGGTTGATTGGGGTAAAGATTGAGACAGACAGGATAGAAGAGAAGGGGTTCAGTAACGATTCAACGCTGTTTATCAGAACATCGTTCAGATCATCGGCCCTTACCAGATTGCATGTGAGTGAGCTTGGCAAGATAGCTAATCAGAATCCAGAGCGTATTGAGGAATTAAAAACGGGAACATTACAGACTATTTTGCCGGGAAATACGTTGGTAATCGAAAGTACGGCAGAAGGTGATAATGAATTTAAAGCGATGTGGGACAAGGCTGTTATTTCATTGGCTAAAAGTAAAAGATTAAATCGCAGGCAGCCAGGCAAGGATTTCTATCCTGTATTTCTTGGTTGGAATCTTGATCCTGACTGTAATTCTGATGATGAAGAGGATGCATCCAAAACAGAGCTTGAGTATTTCTCAAAGCTGGAGCGGCTGGAAGGCATAAAATTAACTGTCACGCAAAAGAACTTCTGGATAGCACAATATCGTGAGCTTGGTGAGAGGATTTACCAAGAATATCCGGCCACTTCACTTGAGGCATTTACCAGAGTAAACGATGGTTCATATTACGGGGTAGTTTTCCAGAACTTTGTGGTAGCCAAAAACAGAATATTACCGAAGTTATTTGATATAAATCTGCCTGTTCACGTTGCTATGGATTTGGGTGTCAACGACACCTTTGTATTGATTTACTTTCAGGTATTTCGAGAAGAGCTGCGAATAATTGACGAGTACACCAACTCAGGTGAAGCGCTGGAGCATTACGTGGGCCACATGAATGATTCAGGCTACATGATTGACCGTGTTATTTGCCCTCATGACATAGAGGTCACTGAGCTTTCAACCAATAAAACACGTCTTTCAGTATTATATGAGCTTGGCGTTAGAAATATAACGGTACTTGAGAGGTCATCGGTAATGGATGGTATAGAGCAGGTCAGGCAAAGGATGAAGACGCTCTGGATAGATCCAAAATGTACTTACATAATTTCATGTGCTAGCAATTATTCAAAAGAGTGGGATGAAAAAAGATTAACATTCAAGATGAAGCCACTCCACGATAAATTCAGTCACGGGGCTGATTGCCTAAGATATGTCGTTATGTCCTCTGCTTCAAACCCAACCACCAAAAAGATTACTCACAAAGATTCATATCAGGGTATGGCTTTCTAAACACGCAATTACCCCAATACTTTATCTATTCAACCAATGCTAAATATCAATATTTTTTAGAAAATTTTATTTCTACAAAATAGGAATTATAACATATATGGCGTGTTAATAACAATGATAAGTACTTAGTATTTAAAAGAGGGGATGGATCAAGACCCCTTCCCCTCATCCTTACCCCCCCGGGGTTAGAAACCTAGAATCCATAACCAAACCCTTATACCTGATTGTGAATTATACTGATATACTGATGTAAACTAAAGTTGAATTACTATAGAGCTATATGATAAAGTATAAATCATACAGCAAGCCAGAAAGAGGCATGCTTGACACACCGATTTTCAGACACCTATATAAGGAGTAAGTGGCATGGTTGAATTAGCACTATTCATAGTATCGACTATCATTGTAGTAATAGCAGCAGGAGCAGCAATTATAAGTGCTTTATGTTTACTGGGATTACTAACGAATGGCATAACCAGTATGATAACCAGTATTCGGCATAATAGTGAGCAGGTTGTAACAGCAATCAGTGGAGTAGCGATCCTAACAGCTATAGTACTGGCATATCTCAACTAACACTACATATAGCGCATAGCACAAACTAAACCACACTATGTTGTGGTTTTTTTACGTCTGGAAGAAAGTGATACTAAAGGAAACGAGTAACAACCTATATATAGAGCTGAAATAGGCCTTTAAACTGCGATTGAAGTGGGAGAGAGAAGAGAGAGTTAAGGATCAAAGTATCATTCATTATTCATTATTCATCAAAGTATCATTCATTCATTTGCCCATTCATTAATTTATTCAGAGAAGAGAGAGTGATTAAAACACGAAATAACAAGATTAGATAGTAATTAAATCAGGATAAACAAAACACATTAGAGCTTAGACGTGACACCTTGGGCAACATACGTACGCTATGGTACTATTGCATTTAACGTACAAACAGTCGCTCGCTGCGCTCGCTCAATTAGATAATTTACAGCCCATTTCAAACCTTGTCAAGTCTTTTATTTTCTTATAGTTACCATAAGCATTTACTTATACATCAACTTAACTTGAACTATTCCTGATAATTTATTACTCTGTTTGCATGAAAAAGATTAAACAAACTGTCGAAGAATATTTAGCGGCTGGTGGAACTATTACCCAGCTTCCTGAGGTCAATAAATTTGACTCATTGCGTATGCATCCTAAATTTGTACCGCGTGCAGTCAGAGAGCGCCAGAATCAAGAGGCGTACATCAAGCGTGATACGTCCAAAATGAAAATATGTGGCAGTGAACGACTGCAACAACTCATTGATGAAAATCGTATTCATGTCGCCGGTTTAGAAAAAAAGAGGCAGAAACGCTTTTATGATAACTCAAGAGCTAAAGGTTAGTTGTTTGTTGCCGATACACTAGATAACATCAATCAATCAAGGAACGATTATGAATAGCATCTTAAATATCACACGCAAACTCAAAACATCTGATCAATCATCATTCAATAGCATACTGCAAGCAACCTTAGGCGCTCGCTTAGAGACTATCAGAGCCCATAACGCAGTATGTCGTATCATCACCGACCTATCCGGCAATCACCTGGCTGCCTATACCCTGTTTTCCGATAATACAAAAACATATTATTCTACTTAATAGTAATTAAATGTAAATTAGTAGTTGACAGTTAGTTCAACTTTAGTTACTATGATTGCAAGTTAATTAAAACACTAAAAGGGACAAAGATAATGAAAGATTCGTGGATTCAAACAGAAAAAAGAGTTGTCGGCGAAAAAGAGAGCGTTATTCTTAGTAGAGGTTATTCAGGCAATGCCCGCATGCCTGAATCAAAAACGAAGACCACACCAGCCGAAATACGGGAAAATAACGACATGGATACGTGTAACGGCACTATGTATGCGTATATTGAAACTACCGATGGGTGGCCAGTGAAACTGAATAAAAACAATCGTGGAGCATGTGCCGAGGTAGAAGTTGAATATGAATATTCTTAAGTCAGAACGGAATGAGAAAATGAATCATTCACTCTTTATATCCCAATTTGTGGTGGTGATGATCTCGATAATACCTATGCGCTTGCAACTGATTATAACGATGGTGAAGAGCTTGAAATATGCATTGAAGGTATGAGCCGCACGCAAATTGATGAGTGGGTGCAAGAGTGTCAGGCGGCTTTTGAAGAAAAGGAATCTTGTAATGATTAAGATCAAAGTTAAAGATATTTTAGTTGAGGGCCAGCATCATTGGGTACACGATGCTGGCAATGAATATCATATCTATCGAAATGAAGTAACGCACTCAGTTCGGTGTGGGATTATCTCAAAGAAGATTAAAAGCGCCCTTAGTCGAGCGAAAGATCAAGTTATAAAAAGAGATATGTCAGTTAACCAGGGAAATAAATTTTAAGGAAAATAAAATGGATAATTTAATATTGCGATATCTGCATATCTATAAACCACTAAATTTAGCATGTATAAATCAAGTGCTAAAAGGTGAGACGAATGTGCTTAGGGGCGAAGCGAGGGACATAATCACAAAAGCCGGGGCCGATATAAAAAGCGGTATTGATAATTGGGGTGATAATCATCCTGATCAGCTAAAAAGGCAACATAAAAAGCTGGAAATATTAAAAGAGGCGCTCAAGCAAAAGGAAAAGATTTATTTGTTGAGCGGCAATAAATTGGAGGAGATATAAATGAAGTGCTTTAAAAATATTCTTGAAAAAAACGAAACCGATGATCTTACAAATGACGTTTTATCATTAATCAGTCTAGTCGGAATTATATTTCTACTCATTGGGATTTGGGGGATGATGTGAATCACGCAACTGAATTTTATAACGCAAAAACAATAAATCAATATTTTGAATTTGATGGCAAACAATTTATATGGAAAGAGCGAACTGCCGATAGCTTTATGAACCACAAAGCACGCTGGGCATTTCAGCAAGTTGTTGGGAAAAGAGCTGGCAGTGATCGAATCTCACCGCATACTGGCTTACATTATCGGATTATCGGCATAAGAATCAGAGCAGCCAGGTTGAAATTATCAGAAACAAAAATGGCTATGATTTTGACAGGCAAAAGGCATCGAATAGATAGTAATGGATTTTTAGCCGAAGGCTATCATCGCAGGATTAGAGGTATTCGCAAAACTCCCTCAAAAGATATGGCAGAAATCCCTGATGAAATGGAAGTTTGCAACGAAACAACGGTTAATGATGCCTCAATTTCGTTAGAAATATTCTGTATTGAATCAATGTTTAAAGCCGTTTCATTTATGAATTATGGCATTGAAAATTACAGGCAGGGCAGCACTATAACTAATTGGAATAAATGATGGAAACTAAAGCTGAACTTGCTTTATTGCGCAACGCTTCGTGGAATATAACCCCTTGCGGCGATGACGATATATTGCACACATTGATGCTTGCCGATGATGAAAGAATAACGGTTCTCGACAGGCTCACTGGCTATAGCGGAGGGAGGCGAGACATCGAGTCTGGATATATAGATAAAGACGGCAAATTTTGGCTTGCCAGCGGTCAATTTGATATTCGCGCTTTTGATGATCTTTCAGTTGCCGATGCCATTGATAAAATTAAAGTTAATGCCAATACTTGCCGAGGAATATAACAAGGCTGGTAACCAGATGCCCGAATTAAAACCACAGGACTTGAAGTTATGAAAAATTGTCTTAAAACCACTGAATCTGAAAACCCGCAAAAGTTAGGGCAGCCTGCGTTGACCAGCCTTGTTATACGCAATGACTACCTTACTCACTCTTTTTGCGAATGCATTGATAGCTACAAAAAGCCTGAATATCCAGAGCAGTGGGAGTGCTGCCCAAAGTGCAGTCTAAAGCCTAAAGTATGGTGCTTCGATAATGGCAGGAGCACAGCCTGCGGATGTTGGGAAAGCAAATATGACCATTTTTCAGTGCGTGCAGAAAGCAAAATGTCAGTACATAATCGTACCGACGGCAAGAAAATGACCGATTATGACATTGATGAGTTGTGTAAAAATTGGAACCATTGGTGTAATACCGGTGAAATCCTTTTCGAGCATGCCAGCAAGCGGGACGATGGCCGCTGGTAGCGTATAACGACATAGTTCAGGAGTCGCTGGCCAACCAAGGGGGGGTATATGACTGATATAACAATGTGCTTGAATAAGCTATGCCCGAATGCCAGTAGTTGCCGTAGGGTTACGGCGAGACATAGCAACTACCAGAGTGTTGCAATGTTTAAATATACAGTAGGCAAAAACGGGGTGATTTGTGTTAATTATTGGAAAAATCACGGCGTGAAAACTAACAGCCGAACATACACATAACGTCTTGTTAATTTGCGCCGCTCCGTGCGGCAGAAAACACGCTACGCTTAAAGCGTCAAATTGAACTAATTGTTATATTTTAATTACGAGGGGCAAATAATGTATAACGGGAATCACACACATGATAACGATGGGGTTTTAATACTTACTGAGCGAGAAAAGGTATTGATGCAGGTAGCCTTTGGCGCAGGGTATGAGTATGGCCATGATGCCATTCTGGAGAAAACTTACGAGCAAATGAAGGGCTATGTGTTATCTATAACCTGGATTAATGAATCTATTGAAAACTGTCATCTTGAAGAAGAAATTAATAGGATTTCCCAGTGAGTAACTTTAATTGCGACAGTTGATGGGATGGAGTTAATTGAAAATCTTTGTTGGTTTGAAGAAAACGGCGTAAGAAATGGCAATGGCAGCGGCCACTATAGGGATTTCAAATTGATGCAATTTACAGGATTGCGCGACATGTATAGCAAGGAAATATAAATGCCTTTTAATTGTAAATATACCATTTATTGAAATAGGCAAAGAGTTAAGAATTGAATATTAGGTATAACGACCACGCTCATGGGCGCAAAAAGCGCACTATGGATTTAAATTAAACTGATAACTGGACGCTTTTTGTGTCCGATGGAGCATATTGTTATGCAGCACAATTTAAAAATTAAACAGTGCTATTTGATGCACATTCTTGATGGAACGAAAACATTTGAAGTTAGAGAGAATGACAGGGATTTTCAGGTTGGTGACACTATAAATTTTTTACCAATTATTGACGATGATTATGATGTTTATGAAAACTTTAACGCCATCCCTAAATATTTAATTAAGTACATCTTGTCCGATTTCCACGGTTTGCAAAAGAATTTTATCTGTATGGCTATAACACCGTTGGAGAGCAAGTATGGTCTGCCCAACCCAGTGTCTGCATAACGACATAGTTCATCGGCAGAATGCCGATTGAATAACCTAAATTACACGCGGAAGCATCGCGGCATTTTGTCCGATGAAACGCATTGTTATATCTGCGACTACAACGAGGGTGCGAAATGGAATATACAAAAAAGCCATATATCAAGATGATCAAAACATTTAATGAAAAAGAATTTAAGCAGAAATTAGAGCTATTACGCGACCATCAAGATGTGCTGTCACTTAACTATGACAATGGATGGACGCAAATAGAATTTGTTGGTATGGATGAAGAGACTAAAGAGGAAATAGAAGAAATAATATGGTTTGAATGGGATGCTGAATGCTTTGCATCAAGCTCAAATATGTGGGACTTGATGAGCATGGCGGGAATCGTATAAGCAATATAACGACCCGGGTGTGCTGCCTGCGAATTGAACAAATTTAACTTTGAGGAATGATAATGATAAACGAAACCATTAAACCTAAGCCAACCGCCGAAGTAGCAGGTCAGAACGAACCTATTGTTATGTGTGCATGTATTGTGCATGGGTGCTCTAACTTCAAACACCAAGGCCGGTTTGAAGGCAATATCTGCGCACCATGCTACGCACATATTACTACTGGACTGGTAGGGTCAACAACCTCATTCATAGGTGATTTAGCCATGCAAAATCAATCACTAAAAGAGTGGCAAGAAAAAGTATTCTCAGTCTACCCAAATATCGATGTTGATATTGAGTGCATTGATTAAACGCACAGCTGAATTGATCTACATAACGTCTTGTTAATTTGCGCCACTCGAATTAGCAGGAAACACGCGGCGCTTTAAGCGTCAAATTGAACTTATTGTTATATTGTAATCTTAAATGCGGAGTTAATAATGGAAGTTGGACAAAAAACATATAGGGTTATTTTCAACCCAAATATTTCGGCTAACAATAAAGCTTTTTGGGTGGATTGCGAAACACTAAAAGAAGCTGAGACTGCACTCAATGCGATTGCAAACTTTACTTTGTACTGCCATGAACAATCTGTGTTTCCTGATTATTCGAACATTGGACAAATTGTTAAGTGGGTTAATAGTGAGTGGGAGGAAATCGAAGGTGAAGAATATGTTTGATGTTAATCCTGGAATTGTTAATAGTGACGTTATTGGCGACCTATTGGAGTTGTGCAATGAACAATTCGTCAACCCGTTTGTGCAAGCATATGCTGGGGCTAATTCAGAGTGTGCATTCTGCGGGGCATTGCAAAATGACAAAGGAGGGGCTGATCATTCGGCAGCAGATTGTCCTGTAGTTAAATATCAAGAAATATCCCGTAAGCATAAAGCACTAATTGCTGCAATATAACATGTAACTATATAGATTCTGCCGTATTGGAAAAGGTAGAATCTATGCAGGTAGGAATAGATGTAAATATATAAATGGCGGATAAAATAACACTTAGTGAAAAATTAAAGCGTGAATTTAAAGTTTCTGCTATAAAAATATATCAAGCCCATATAAATCTGGATACTAAAAAGCTCAAAAGTGACGATCTAATCGAAATCAATGCATTCAATTATATTCAAAAAAGACCCAATGCACGATTTAAAAAGAAGGCAATTAATAAATAGTTGCTTTATTGTTGGTCTTAAAGTAAACTAAAGTTGAATTTAAACAGGAGATTAAAATGCAATATTCAGATAAAATTACAACAATAAAGGCTATGGATGAAATTATAGATGGGATCGAAAAGCAAAGATTAGCATTAGCACCTGAAAGCAATAATTTTGAGGTGTTAGCGAATACAAGACCTGGCTTCCATTTCTTAGCATGGCCTAAAAAGCAGGAATCAGGCAATCATTCGTCTGTAACCATATTGATTGAAGACGGCATGGCAGTATTTGACATCAATACAAGCGCTGAAGAAGCAGAATTACACGCGGAAGTACTGGTCGATATTCAGCGCTGGATTGATGTAGGTGGCATCGAAAAAGATATAAACAAAGTCAGTGATTACATACAAGGGCGACTTGATTGTGAAGCTGGCAAATTATGCCCTCAAAATAGCAGTAAAGATTACGAGTCAGGGTATTCTGATCAATACATTAAAGAGCAATCAGATCAGGGGGTAGAAAATGAAATTATTAGCTAAAATTCAACAGGAATTAAAGGCTCCTAAATCTCAATGGAATGCTTTCTCAAAATATAATTATCGAAGCTGTGAAGATATTCTCGGCTCTGTAAAGCCGCTTTTAGGTGATGCAACGCTAACAGTGACAGACACGATGATTCAGCTTGGTGAGCGCTATTACATTAAAGCTACGGCAACCATTCAACTTGATGATGAAAAAGTAAGTGTGGATGGCTGGGCTAGAGAGGAGTTAAACCTCAAAGGTCAAATTGCTGCGCAAATAACTGGCGGTACAAGTAGCTATGCTCGAAAATATGCTCTGAACGGTTTGTTTGCAATTGATGACACAAAGGATGGTGACGCAACAAATGAGGGGCAATATGAAGAAGCTCAAGGCAAGCAAAAGTCTGAAAGTGATGATAAGCCCTGGTTTAATGATTTTGATAAAATGAAAGGTAAATTTTCAGCTTCAATTCTTGCTGGAGAAAGAACCACAGATCAAATAATTAGTAATCTTCGTGAAGTTTATAAATTATCAAGGCAAACTACTGCTGATATTGAGGGCTTGGCTAATCTGGATTTAGATAAAGATCACGATATAAACGATAGTCCAGGACAGGGATCTCCCCCTTATTAACTCAGGAAAACGGTGAATCAGTTCTTGCTAGAACCTTATCCATCTTTGCGCGATAATCTTTAACTTCGTCATCGTTCTGATCTTCAATAACTACTTCGACACCCGAATCAAAGTAGTTATTGAAATTGTTTTTTTCCCACTCGATATATGCCTTTCCTAAGCCAATAAAATGCCATCTAGCACGACCTGTATACTTTTCTAAATCAAACTGGGGGGTATAGGTTACGTGGCGATCTGGCAGAAAATCTTTAGAGAACGCAGTAGTAAACATGGTAAGCCCACCTACTAAACTTTTGCCATGCATAGCTATTGCCAATTCAGTCAAAGGCTGCTTATATAGGTAATCTTTTCGAGCTGTTGAACTCATAATGGCAAAAAAACTGACAATATTATGCTTTGAAAATAAGCCAAACAAAACCGGCCAGTCCTCTCGCTCTACTATTTCTTTAACAGTAATAATTGGGTTTGATGTTTCCAGCCCTTTAACTTTAGGTATTGGCGGTAAAATTTCAGGAAGAAAACTTGAAATATAATGTGGAATAGCACCATTTTCTATACCTTCTTTGATAAAAGGAACTATGCGTAATTTATGTTTCTTTTCAAAAGCTACTATTTTTTCGCTATCAAGCAGAGTAATACGGGGGATTATTGAAAACAGCCTGCGTTCACCTGCATCCTCAAAATACCAAGGATTATTTGATATCAAAATCGGCAGCGCAAACATTTCGACAGAAGATTCGGTTTTCGTTAATTTGCCTTCGACATTAATGGCACGTTCTCCGGTCAAAGATTTAAGCAAACCCTTTATTTTCTTCTGCGTTATGCGATTTGTATGGCTTGATTCGGAAAGAATAACCACGGCTTTATTTACAAGGTATTTGTTGTATTGGCCAACAAACTGTTTTTCTGTTAGTCTCGTTGTTGAACTGGCTCCACAAAGACACTCAACAAACTCAGCAAATATTGAGTTGCCAGTACCGCCAATACCCACTAAATACACAATCACAGGTATCGCATTCATGTGAAATGCATGATAAGCAATGACCTGATTCATGTAGTGCACTGAACCTTCATTATCCAGCAGGTGATTCATGAAGCATGTCCACGCCTCGGCGTATAAATCATCCTTTGGTGTCTTTGTATGCAGCGATGGATCACGGAGCACTAGAAGAGGCTCACAGGCGATCTCTGTATTGACAACTAATGTGCCATTTTCCAAAGAATTCAAACCGGAAGGAAGGCGAACATCACTAATGACGGTTGCTAATTTTAATTTTCTGGCAATTTCTGGTTTTGGATAAGATATTGAGCTGGATGACTGTATGAAAATCTGGTCTTTAAGTGCTTGTATGCTGTTTATTTCCAGCACCTTGCCAGTGTAGTGATTTAGCTCTATAAATCTTACTTTTTCACCATCAACAATGAAGTATTCAAGAACTTCACCAGCTTGGCTTAAAAGGCTGTAGCCCTTGCCTTTTAAGGTATCGTCAAACTTCCATGCCACCTCACCATCAACCATCACTTTAAGGTTAATCATAGGTATAAGTATTTCAGTTTGAAATAACTTTATATCCATTGGGTTGCCAGCGACATTGCTGATTTTCTGCATAAACTGCATATAAAGATTCACTGACACAGAAGGATCACGCCCAACCATAATTGATACTTGCTGGATATAAGCTGACCAATCCTTAATATATTTACTATCTGGTGTTAAATAGCCGTTTTTTTGATAATCAGGATTGCTTTTTAAATTGTCCGGAGTAAATGCTTTATAAACTTTTGTTGTTATTAAAGTAGATTCAGGGTCAGATAAATCAATTTTTACAAATCGTTCAAGCAAGAGGGATTGATTCATTAGGTTATCCAATTTTTACATCTTTTGTATGCTCGTGTAGACATTTATAATTCTCACCTGTTACTGTTCGTGTAAAAGTTTTGCCGGTTGTATTCTTGGCGGTGAAATCAATCCAGCTTCCACATTTATCACAAGCAGAATAAAAATTATTAACCGCTGCTGGCTCCACAGTATCAAGTAAAAGATCACCATCTTTACTCTGAAAATTATAAACTTTTGTTTGGCACACAGGGCAAGCGCATTCGTAATTTACATAGTCAAACATCCCCATAACAGTTACTCCCTTGACTCTTCCATTGCGGCATCAATCATTGCACGAAGTCCGCCTAACAACTCATTTTCAACAATGTGTGTTGGCAGCATGATATTACCGACAGTTTGCGACTTATCAGCCAGCCAATCTATACGATCCTTGTCTGTGATAAAGCCTGTTGCATCTTCTGGTTTGCCACCCATCTATTCACCTCCCAAAACATAAACTTCATCACCATCACCGATATCACTGGTAAACATAAGACGATATTTCTTTTTAATTCCTAAAATATTCATTTCATCCAATTTCTCTAATGTATGAAATTCAGAATTAAACTCAAACTTTTCAGCAAGATCAGCATCTACAGCCATTTCGGCTACAGTATTATCATCAGTTAGTTCAAATACAGATTCGGTTTCAATCATGAAATCCCATACTGCCTTGCCAAACTTAGCATAATTTTCAAGTTCTGACTTATTCATTATTTTCTCCTCAATGCCCTTGCTATCAATTCAACTTTAGTTTACTATCAATTAATCTTCAAAGCAACTATTTATTAATTGGCAATTAAATGTTAATCTAATGCCTTTCATAATTTAAAAGGTAAATCATGCATTTTGGTAAAGCTATTACTAAGCTACTAGAAAAGAAAGGGGAGCCTAAATCATGGCTGGCTGAGGAGATGGGATTAACACGTCCCGGAATGACACGGGTATTAAAAGAAAAGGAAGCAAGCTCAAGAACTATTCGCCAAGCGGCCAAGGCATTCAACATGAAGCGCTGGTCAATTGTAAGGCTGGCAGAACTGGAGAGATTTTAATGCAATATTTCGTTCATTATACTTATGTTAGTAACGAAGGAGTCGGGGGTAGTGGCAATGCAAATATTGAAATCAGTGTAATAGAAAATATTGAAGATATTAGGGGTATTGAGAGTGAGCTTAATGAAAAAAATAAATTCAATAGCGTTACAGTGACTAATTTTGTTTTATTTGAATAAAGCAAATAGCAGAGCTACCTTCGGTGCGACAGGATAAAGGCAAGTAAGAGGATATTTAGAATGCCAAAATTTAGAAAAAAACCAGTAGTAATTGAGGCGCGCCAATACTTAAATGACGCATCTTCTTTTGAGCTAGTAGGATGGGTTAATGAAGGCCAATATAAAAGAGGCCCTGAAGTCCCTTTTTCAACCTGGAAGAATGGGAAGCTTACCATTCCCACATTGGAAGGCGATCATATTGCTAACGTAGGAGATTGGATCATAGAAGGCGTTCAGGGCGAGTTCTATCCCATTAAAGATGCCATCTTTAAGGAAACTTACGAGGCTGTATAACGACATAGTTCAGGAGCCACTGGCCCACTAGGAGATAAAAAGAATGATAGAAGCTGAGAATATGAAAGTTGAGAAAAACGTCGCGGCCAGTGGTCGCCTGAAACGTATTGTTATGTGGATTCTTGAGCTTAGAAGAAAGCAAAAATACTTGGAATTGGGTTTGGTATGATGTGCTTTCTTATAGCGTGGGACATAGCTATAGCTCTTAACCTTTTGGATGAATAATGTGGAACAAATAGCAATTGCATTAACAGGCGTGACGGCAATCTTTTTAAGCCAAGACGAGCGCGAAGGCTGGAGAAAGTGGGCGTGTATTTTTGGCTTAATTGGACAGCCATTTTGGTTTTATTCTTCATATGCCGCAGAGCAATGGGGCATATTTGTATTGTGCATTTTCTATACGCTGGCATGGTTTAAAGGGTTTATGTTGCACTGGATTCACCGTGACACTGCTGCCACATAACGTTCGCAATAACCGGATTGCGGAACAGATACCATATTGGCCACTCCGACAAAATGGTTATAGAAACCAGTGAAATTGAAGCAATCAACGCTATAGCAAGTCCGCGTTAATTGCGCTTGTTATACATGCCGTTAATTTAACTTGCGAGGAATTTAAAATGCTAAAGTTTAGAAAGAAACCTGTAGTGATCGAAGCTGTACAATACTTTGATTCGCTAAGATACAGTGACAAATTGCCTGACGGTGTTGTAATTATGCACTGGGACGAAGGCTCATACGGGCCTGGAGACTACCCAACCATTCATACTCTCGAAGGGCCGCACAAGGTCACCAATGGTGATTGGATTATTACTGGTGTGCAGGGCGAGAAGTACCCGTGCAAACAGGATATATTCGAGGCTACTTACGAGGCTGCATAACGACATCGCTCATGGGCGCAAAAAGCGCACTGTGAACTTAAATTAAACTAGTAACTGGACGCTTTTTATGTCCGATGGAGCATATTGTTATGTGCAAATTACGTGAGGAAAGTAGCTATGGGTATTGAATGTTGTGACGTTTGCGATGACCCGACAGGTAACGCGGGGCGTGGTGAAGGCTCTATTTTTGTTGTGAGGAATGGCAAAGAGATAGGCCCATTGTGTGATGTATGCAGTGGTGATTTTTCCTGCTCGCAATGTGGAGAGATAGCGATAGAGCTGCACGAAGGTTATTGCTTAGATTGCACCACTCAAAACCAGGAGGAGCTTGATACGCATAACTATACGTATACCCACTGGCACCAATTGAGCAGCGCGGGGCGTGAAAAGGCGATTAAGCGCGGTTACACATAACATGTAACTATATAGATTCTGCCGTATTGGAAAAGGTAGAATCTACGAAGGTAGAAATAGACAGAAATGAAGCATATCGAAGATGACAACCAAGAAGCATTTTTTAAATGGGCTGATTATGTTCCCGAATTACGCTGGATGCACGCAATCCCTAATGGCGGCAAGCGTAATCCGCGAGAGGCCGCAAGGCTAAAGCGACAGGGAACTAAATCAGGAGTATGGGATATCTTTCTACCTATGGCTCGCCACGGGTATCACGGTCTTTATATTGAAATGAAAGCGGGTAAAAATAAGCTTACAGATAATCAAAAAGAATTTGGTAAGTTTGTATCTGGAGAAGGGTATTGCTGCGTGGTGTGCTGGTCGTGGATTAACGCTAAAAAAGAAGTGATGAAGTACCTTAAAACTTAATCTTTTTCTAATTTAGCTTTTTTGCCAGCAAGTGATGGCCATGCAACATAAATGCCACGCTCTGCCATTTTAACATTCAGAGCATCGTATATTTCTCCGTACTCTCCACGCTTTGGCTTGGTTGTAGACTGATGGCCAGTTATAGCTTTCTGAATTGGCTTCCACAAATACTCCTTCACTAAAAACTCGTTAAAAGGCACTGGGAAGCCATCTTTAATGAATACTCTAAAGTCATATCCAGCATCATTTAAAGCTGCGGATAACTGACTACAGAACAAATGCAGCGCAGCATTTTCAGTGGTTGATCTCTGTTTGCCACTTTTCAATGTCATGCGTAAATACTTGTGCTTTTCAAACTGCACATCAAGGTATTTTTTATACGCTGCAAGACTGGCTGCGCTGTTGATTATTTGCTCAGGCATGAATTAAAAATCCATCCTTACATTGGCAATAGAAGCAGAATGTATCGCTGCAACCACGTTTTTAGCATCAAACCTACTAAGGTCTGCATATTTGATCAATGACGCTTCGGTTTCAGCCAGTTTTTCAGCAATACGGTCATTCGTTTTACTTCTAAGTGCGCGACCATTATCCAGCTTATCTTTATCGGCCTGATCTTGGCGACTCATTGTCTCAATTACAGGGCTTTCCGCACCTGCTTTTTCCTGTTTAAGGCGAAGTTTTTCTCTTTCCTCCTCCCCCTTAAGAGTATTTTCAAGCATTGCCCCCAGCTTATTTACTACCTGATTACGAACGATAAGTATCTCTTTAATTTGAGCAGAATCAAACCCCTCAAAAACACGAGCAGAAATTAACCTGAGTGTATTTTTTATAGTGTCTGAGTCCTTACCAACAACATCTATTAGCGTCATTTTAACTTCATTAATCAAGTCTTTAAATGCACGCTCTGCACGCTCAACTTTTTGCTTTACTTCAAGCTCTTTGCGAGCCTTTTCTGACTCCTCAAAGCTTAATGATATTGCCAACATATTACTAAGCTGCTCCAATACTTTAGATCTGACTACAGTAGCTTCATGAGTTAATTCATAAAAACCTGTGGCTGTTTCCACGCTGGCAATATCATTGATTACTTCTGATATTTCCTCAGATCCTTTGCCCTGCGCAAGAGCTGGAGCGTCATTCATTTTATCAATGCGTGCTTGTAACTTGGCAATGCGTTCTGCCTTAATTCGAGCAACTTCATCATCTTTTTCTTTCTTAAGCGCCTTCATTGGGCCAAGTATTTCAGAAAACAAAAAGGTGACTTCTTTGGCCTTACGATCAATCGCCCGACCAGTTTCAAGGTAAAATGATTTTTTCTCTTTACGGGCTTTCTCAATAGCACGTACAACTTTGCCAACATCCTTCACGCCATCTTTTAAAACCGCATAACCTTCTTTTGTTTCTGCGGTATGCACAATATCGTATTGATGCTTTAAGCCTTCAAGCATTGCAGCCATTGGCTCAAATACAGATAGTTCCTGCTTAAGCTTATTATTTTCTTCCACTTTAATTCTCCTTAAAACAACAATGAATCAATTTCGTTTATCTTTTCTCTGAGTTCATCAGTTTTCTTGAAAATATACTCAGGCCCATCATCTAAAACTTGCTGCAAAGTTGGCAAATCTGGCTGAGGAGCTTTTTCACCATCTTCACCAACGCCCTTTATTTTATTTCTTAAAAGATCAATATCATTGACTACAATTTCAATACTCATAATTGCTTCGTGCAATTTAAGGTGCTTGTATATTGCCACTTCATCACGACTTGGCTTCAAAGATTCAATGCCAGCCGCAGGGCTTTGCGCACGCATTTGTGATCTTTCAATTCTCTCTTGCTCATTCATTTTTTCAATCCCGAATAAATCAAATGTGAATTCATTTGATGGCACAAACTATACACGCACAGAGAACAAAAGCAAGAATTATTTCAACATCCTTCTTATTTCGTGCTACAGTAACGCTGATTAAAAATAAAGAGGTGATTAAATGAATTACGGAAAAATGCTAAAACATAAGCTTGTCGAAACAGAAAAGTCACGCAAATGGCTGGCAGAACAAATGGGCTACACATCGCGCTCAGGAATGCATAAAGCGATAAACGAAAAATACCCAAGCGTGAAAGTAATCAAGGGATCATCCAAGGCATTCAACATGAAGCCGTCTGAGCTTATGGCCTTAGCTGAGGAGATTGATTAGTGTATTTATCATGTACTATTTTGTACACTCGTGTAGCTTTGTCAGCAAGTATGTACTGATGTCAAACAAAGGAATATAAATGGGATACACAAAACTATTTAATGAAATCATAATGTCAACGATATGGCGTGAGCCAAACCACGTTAGGATTTTATGGGTAACAATGCTGGCAATAAAAGATCGCTATCATGTGGTTAACGCATCTACACCAGGTCTTTCAGACGCAGCGCGAATATCGTTAAATGAGTGCGAACAAGCGCTGGAAATATTATCTAGCCCAGATAGTTATTCACGCACAAAAGACAATGAAGGCAGGAGGATAAAAAAATGCGAAGGAGGATGGATAATATTAAATGGAGAAGTTTATCGGAATAAGATGAGTCTCGACGAAAGACGTGAATATAACAGGTTGAAACAAAAGGAATATAGAGAGCGAGACAAGGCAATAAAAGGCAGGGGCTCCGTAAAAAGTTGTGTACAATCCAGTACACAATGTATACATACAGATACAGATACAGATACAAAAGACAATATAATTATAAAGCCATTAAAGCAAAAGTATTCAAAAGAATTTGAGCTTATGTGGAGTGGATACCCAGACAGAGCAGGTAGCAACCCAAAAAAAAGAGCATTCAAAGCGTGGCTGGCCAGAATAAAAGAAGGCGCATCAGAAGATGCTATGGCAAAAGGTGTTTCTAGGTATAAAGTTTTTGCAAAAGAAACAGGTAAAATTGGAAGTGAATTTGTAATGCAAGCAGCTACATTTTTAGGTGCTGACGAAAATTTCAATTCAAAATGGGACTTGCCAAAACAAAACCCTGAAGATATTCGACCGAGAAATGATTCGGAATGGATTGGTTTAGGTAAAAGTATAAACGTTTTGCCAAATACAGGGGAGTCGATGCCTGAATACATAAAAAGAATTAATTTAAAATTAAGAGGAAAATAAAATGATGCGTAAAATTAAATCAAAATCACACATCATTCTGAATGAGCAAGTACGATCGCTTCTTGAAAAAAGGTGGCTTTTATTCTTCAAAGCTTTAGGAGTTAAATTTGAATATGAACCTGAAAGATTTCCTGATGGAATTTCCAATATAGGATATTTGCCAGATATTCTTATTCACAAGAAATTGTATTTAGAAATAAAGCCAAGCATTGAAATAGCAAGAGCAGAAATGAAAAGACCCTATGGATTTGTTAGGTCTACGGGAAAAAGGCTTTTCATTGTCATAGGTGATCCACCTGGTGATATTGTAATAGCAATATATAAAGCAAAAAACGAATTTATTACCTACAGTTACATTAGGAATATTTCTTGGAAAACCATGACAACAAAAAGTGATATTGAGTATTATCAAGAAAAAACGGCTGCAATGTCAGCTATTAATCATGCCTGCTATTCAATGGCGACTCCATTAGCAAGATGTCTCGATAATATTAAGCAGCAATAAATGGATTCATGCACAATCTAGCCCTCCTGCCCCAATCAGAGCGTGATGCTATTGAGCGTGACAAGCAGCTATGGTTCAAGGCTTACAAGCTACTAAAGACGCGCAATAGGCAATTGATAACGAAGTACCTTGATGACCTAGAAGATGATGATCGAAAAGATATGGCAAGAAGACTAAACACAATGAAAAGAAATAAAAGTTGAATCATTATTCTGCTTGGTGTATTGTTGATCTGTCTTCACGACAACTCATGGCGGGTAAGTTTCTAATCCACACTTATTCGCTATGGGCTAGAGGCGGCAGGTTTGCAAGCCGAGGTATATCCCACCTCAGCCGCCTCTTTCTTATTTTGGGATGCAAAGGGTAATTGATATGTCAGATTTCAAAACAAATGTAGATGACTTTCTTGGCGAACTGAATGGCGGTGTTTTCAAAGACAAAGTGGCTCACTTGCTTAGTGAAGTAGCGCTGGGAACGATTAACAATGGCGATGGAAGAAAGAAAGGCAAAGTAACAATTGAACTTTCATTTAATCGCATTGGTGATACAGAGCAGTTAATTGTCGAGCATACATTGTCGCAATCAACGCCAACCAGAAATGGTAAAAAGAGTGAAGTCAATATGACTGAAACCCCAATGTTTGTTGGTAAAGGCGGGGTTTTATCTGTCAACCCACCAAAAGAAGAGCAGGGTGGGCAGTTTCATTTGGCTCCAGTTGGTCAATTCAAGGGAGCTAAATAATGAACGGCGAAGCGGTTAAGCAAATTCAGGAAACAAGCGGCATTCCAGAAGTCATCAAGCAGCTTTCAGCGCTTAAAGGTGTAGCTTTAGTTCCTGATGGAATGGCATTGCGATCTACTCAGGAATTTGGCGAAGTAGCTACTCATTATGTTCAGTCCTTCGTTACATCAAGCATTCCTGATTTCATCGAATACAATGAGAAGTTTGGCTCAGAACATGCGACATGCTTTGTTGACTCTGATGAAATGAAAGCCAGAACAATATTTGATCTCGGTGAGCCATTAACACCTGGCCATAAAAAGCATGATGCCAGATTTGTAACAAAGCAAACTGCGGCATTTACTGATTTGCTTGATATTGTTAATCAGAACTTAAGTCAAAAGAAAGCAGCAGAGTTTATTGAGTCATGGGGGGATATTATTAAAGTCTCTTCTGTTAGTGGGTCAATGCCTACAGCAGAGGCCGCCAAGTCTATTCGTGACATGACTATTGATTCGGCAAGGTCGGTTAGCAGTCAAGTAAGTGATTTTGGCGCTAAAATGAGCGCTATGGAAGAGATTGAAGCAAGGAATAAAGATAAGATTCCTGCCGAGTTTGTATTCTCATGCGTGCCTTTTTGGGGTTTTGAGTCCCGCAAGATCCTTGTAAAGATAAGTATTATAACAGGTGAAGAAAAACCTATGCTGAATTTTAGAGTTTTTTTAAAGGAAAAACTTATGGAGGATTTAGGTGAAGAGCTAAAGGAAATCTTCGTTAATGGGCTGCAAGAATCAGGCATTGATCTGTTTATTGGAAGGGTCGTATAAATGATTGAGCAGGTGCAAGAGCAAGCCAAGCAATTTATAAACTTCATTGCTATTTACTGGTACGTTCTTGCGCTTGGCATATGGGGTGGTCTTGTGTCCTTGATAAACAGGGTACGCACAGGCCAAGCTAAATCAACGTTTACATTCATCGTCCTTGATGTATTCACATTCACATTTGTTGCGACTCTGGTTTTTTTGATCTGCATTTCATTGAAGCTTGATATCTATTTGATGGCAGTTGCAACAGCAATTGGCGGTCATATTGGAGGGCGCTTAATGCCTTCGGTTGAAGTCGCTTTCCTTAAAAAGATAGGGGTCAAAACATGATGGAATTATTTGACAATATTGTTGTGGTAGTAGTTTTGATAGCGGTTGTTCTAGCTGGGTTAGATGCATTGTGGTGTAAATGGCGTGGGAGATAATGTTCCAGTGATATTAAAAAAAATAGTAATTGCTGCTGTTATTGTTGTCATATTCATTTGGGTAGCATTGACTTACTTTCTGGCCCCGACGAAAGCGGATGGAAAGGAAGAACTTGAAGTCTGCTTTAAGCCAGAGACGGTTTACGTAAAAGTAGCAAAAGATTATGTCATTATGGTCATTCAAGATTGCGATGGAATTGAACGTGAATTTGATTTCGCTTTAGATGATCTTGCGGATGCCATTTATCTTTTGGAGGATAAAGAGAATGCTACCGGGAAATAAACTTAGAGATAATGTTTTTATGACACCTTTGAATAGATGCCCTTGGTGTCAAGAAAGGATTTTATGTGAAGAGCAAAGCGGTCACGGATGGTATATTGGTTGCGTCAATGATGAATGTGACATTAAACCTTCTTATTGGGGTGACAGTGAATCTGAAGTTATTAAAGTGTGGAATTCTGCAAAAATAAGTAAAACGGGCAGTCAAGATCCAAAAATAACTGTGTGGAATCCGCCAAGTGACCAAAAATAAACTCTGCCGCCACTGCGAAGATTATTTTGCGTGCAACTCCAGCTATGACAAAGAAGCTTGTAAAGGCTTTGAGCGAGCAGTTGGATCAGATGATGACCTTGTTCCTGATGTTGGGAATGAGGTTGAAAAGAAAGTCCCTTTAGGCTCTGAAAACTCCTTGTAAATATTGGAGCCGCCGCGCTGGTTTACTCCTGTTACCAGCGCTTTTTTATTTAATCCAAATTCGACTTGAAAAGAAACATCTTATTGTCAGTCGCTACACCTTTATAACCTTTCTCTTTAATCATACGGCGAATATTCTTATCCATTAAATCCTCTTCCGTCACTTCAAAGCCAAGCTCTCGTGATGCAATGGCTGTGGTAGCCAGCCTTGAAGGATGAACTGATTGCGCTGTTTGAGTTTTAGCCCCAGCCTTAGAGAAAGTGAACTGCCTCATTTCACCCGATGTCTCTCTAGGGTATACAGCGATTTTATTGTATTCAGCCCTTTCACCATAAGAGGCGAACTTAACAGCAAGGCCGCTTATAGTGCCATGCAAGTCTGAATCTTTAGGTAGCTGTCTCAGTAGCCTTTTAGTCTCAATGGCATTCAAAGGGTCGTCGAGAACTTTGCCTAATTGAATGATGACTGCACGGCGCTTGGCATTAGTGCTGAAAGGTATTCTTGACTTGAGCCACTTGAATGACTCCCGTGCAACTGCGTATTTAAAGCCTCCCACCGCACCCATAGGTTGTGAAGGGCTTTCAGGAGTAACCATTTTGCCGGATACAGCAAGAAGGTCAGGATTTCCTCTGAAAACTTCGGCATACTGGCCAACCAAGCGCTTTAAGTCTCTGGCAGCAGGTTGTGTGAATGCAATTTTACCTAATGTCTTTTCAAGCTTAATAAAATCAATGGCAGCGCCATCGGCAAACTCTCCAATAGTAGCCTTTTCCATAAGCTGCTTTATTACAGACCCTTCAACAATACCTCTTGTTTTTGGCGGAAGTTTACTTAGCACTGCTCGGTAAACATCAGGAGAATATGCAGCGCTTTCACCAAAAGCCTTGATTACCGCCTCTTCTTTGACCTCTTTCTTGGTAAGCATTTTAAATAATAGCTCAGACTTTAAACCAGCACGATTACCCCATTCTGTTTGAGAAGCAGACCAGTCTTTAAGCCAAGCTTTGCCAACATCATCACCAAGATTGCTTTTAACAGCGCGATTAATCTCACTATCAATGGAGGCCATTACAGCATTCACTCTTTCCTGATTGCCATAATTGTTAAGCTTGAAGTCAGTGGTTATTTTATTTACAGCGCCCCTCAAGTTAAGCAGATCACTAAAATTTCGATAAGGGTTTTCACCGCCCTCTTTTCCGCCAATCTTGCCTAGTTGCTGCACCAGCTCAAGCGTGCCTTCACTGAGGTTTTCATTGTGTAGTCCAGCGGCAACCTCTCCTAGCTCTTTCGACATAGTTGCTGTATCAAAATCAAACTTGTAATTAGTTTCATTCATAAGTGACGAGCCAACTTCACGCACTTCACGGGCATGGTCTCCAACTCTCGTAGAGTAGGCAGCAAGATCATCTTGTATTGTAACCTTGATGCGCTCATTGGTTATTTCACTAGCGGCATCCGTTAGGTCTTTTGCCTGTTTGGTCAAGAACTCAACTATCGGTGCGCCAGATTTTTCAGTTCTTTTTAAAGCGGCCCCAGTCACATGGCCTAAATTCTTTTTGGTCAAGGCCATAACTTTAAGCGAAGCTGCGGCATCATCACCTCTTAGCTTGCCTGTTTTCAAAGCTTTTTGGCTAAGGCTTTCACTGCCAGTAAGCTTGTCAAACTTCACCATATGCTCAATAATTTGCGCTTCGTTCATTCCGAAAGCGTCACGAAGAATTTTTGCAGCGCCATTTCTATTCCCCTGGAGTATCGTCTCATGAAGATTGCTTATGGCACGCCCTGCTTTTTTGCCGCCCTTTATAGTGCCTTTGGCTAAAGTAATCGCAGTACCTCCAACAATCCCCAAATAGAGTTCAGCAGTGCCAGCGTCATTCATTTTATCCAGAAGTTCACGCGTACTTAATTCATATTTGAGCTGCATTGCACTCAAAGTCACATCAGCGCCAGAGCCAGCCCATGCGCCCATCACAGCACCAACTGTAGCACCTAGCGGAACAGTAATGGCTTTAACCAAGCGGAGCTGAGGGGGTAATGATTTAGCTGCATCGGCTGCGGCTTTACCGCCAGCAACGCCGCCAGCAAGAACCGCCGCCAACTCAAACTTTGCTCCAAGCATGTCATCCACCATGCTTTCATCTACTTCATAATCCTGACCTGCGCTATTTGTCAGAACAATTGTCCCGTCATCTTTTATGTTGGTGACATTATGGCCGCGCACCTGCATTTGCTTGGTAATAAGCGCATTAGTTTCTTTCTGCATTTGCGCACCTTTAGCACGCATGTCATCAGAGAAAACACCGCCAAGCTGCATGAAATCACGTTCATAACTTGAAGTGAGCTGGCGAAGCTGCGCCGCCGTGGCTTCCATTGACTGATCGAGGATTATTTTTTCCTCAAAATCATCAATGTTTGGCACATCATTCGGGGCTACGTTTTCAGGAGCTTGTTCTGCATAAGGGTTATCAGGAACATCAGAAACGTTATTTGGCACTCCTTTCAATTGTTGCGCCTGCCTAATATCGCTTTCATCTTCCGGAGACATCAATACATTACGCTCACCTTCAATAGGAGCCGCACCAGTAGCCTGAACTGACTCGGCAGATATAATGCCTCTCTCTATCAATAAAGCGTCTATATTGCTCTGTGTCTCGCCTTTCTCAAGAAGTGAATCAATCCTTGGCTGCAATGCCAAGCGCATGGCTGAGTTGACTTGATCAGGCTGGTATTTTGTACCCAATGCACTGCGTATTGTCTCTACATTGGTTTTACCTTCAAGCAACTCTTGTATTCGAGAGGTTAGCTTGCCTTCATCAAATTTTGGTG
>VAPL010096572.1_pt1 | contig 32630 bp, 28 predicted proteins | sample 3395061 | NCBI WGS metagenome assembly VAPL01 (sample SAMN08290444, study PRJNA428436) | hydrothermal vent metagenome | isolation source: Deep-sea hydrothermal vent chimney 2 | place: Pacific Ocean: Juan De Fuca Ridge | depth 2182 m m | reverse complement strand
TGGCGTATCTCCTCAGGTTGTTTGGTTGTCTCTCAACAACAAATCAACCAGATACGCCGCTTTTTTTCAACTACTCAAACACCAGATTCGGTTATAACTCTCCTGTGACTGCCATAATAGTGAAGCTTGATATGATCAAGATTTACAGTTTGTGCGACCCCGGAATATTGATACAGTTCCCGGGTATAAGCCCACAGATTAGGATAATCGAGAATCCGTTTTTTATTGCATTTGAAATGACCGACATAGACCGGGTCAAAACGCACCAGGGTTGGAAACAGACGCCAGTCTGCTTCGGTGATGCTGTCAGCAATCAGATAACGTTGTTTTGACAGGCGCTGTTCGATCTCATCCAGTGTTGCAAATAAATTCTCATAAGCCTGCTCATACGCTTCCTGTGTTTTGGCAAAGCCTGCGCGATAAACACCGTTGTTGATGTTGTCATACACTGTTTTATTTATGGCATCGATTTCATCACGCAGAGCTTCGGGATAAAAATCAACATCCGCCCTGCCCCATTGATTAAATACCGAGTTAAACATGCGAATAATTTCTGATGACTCATTATTAACAATGGTTCTACGTTTTTTATCCCACAGCACAGGCACGCTGACAACGCCGTTAAACTCGGCATCGGCAATCTGGTACAGCGCCTGCAAAGTTTGGCAACCATTTACCATATCTTCAGTGGCGCCGGGATAATCGGCAAAAATCCAACTTTCCTCAGGCATAAGAGGATGCACAACAGAAACTGAAATAATATCTTCCAGTCCCTTTAGCGCACGATAAATCAGGGTTCGGTGTGCCCACGGACAGGCATAGGAAACATATAAATGATAACGCCCCGGCTTGGCTTTAAAACCGCCTTCACCACTGCTGCCGGGCGCACCATCCAGCGTGACCCAGTTACGAAAACCTGATTTCCAGCGTATAAATTCACCGTTCAATATTTATTCCCGCCTATGTATCAAAATGTAGGAACTACTATAAATTGAAAAAATAAATAAAAAAGCGCAAAATTTCGCTTATTCCTATCGAATTTATAGATATATGAAGGCTCCTCGTATCAGTATTGAACAATGGCGTACCCTGCAGGCGGTTGTAGATTATGGTGGTTTTGCCCAGGCGGCTAAAAAATTGCATCGCAGCCAGTCCTCGATCAGCTACAGCGTGGCTAAACTGCAGGAACAACTGGGTATGCCGGTATTTAAGATCGAGGGCCGAAAGGCACAGCTCACCCAGGCCGGGGAAGCCCTTTTGCGCCGTTCCCGGCATTTTCTGCAACAGGCGCAGGAACTGGAGAATTTTGCTCACAGCCTGGAACAGGGCTGGGAAGCACAGGTGAATCTGGTGGTGGATACGGCTTTTCCCACTGATAAATTGATGCATGCATTGCGCCGCTTTGAACCGCTGAGTCAGGGCTGCCGGATCCAGCTTCGGGAAGTGGTACTTTCCGGGGCGGAAGATGCGTTGGAAGAAGGTCATGCCGATCTGGCTGTTTGTGCGCATGTCCCTGCTCGTTTTCTTGGCGAACCGCTACTTGAGATTGACTTTATCGCCGTTAGCCATCCGCAGCATCCTCTGCAGCATCTCAATCGGGAAATCAGCATTTCCGATCTGGAGGGACAATTGCAGGTGGTGATTCAGGATTCCGGCCTGCGCTATCCTAAAAATATCGGTTGGCTGGGGGCGGAGCACCGCTGGAGTGTCAGCAGCGTAGAAACCGCCGTTGCTGCTGTCAGTGAAGGGCTGGGCTACGCCTGGTTGCCGCGGCACCGAATTGCACAAATGCTTGCAAACGGCCTGCTCAAGCCATTACCGCTGGAACGAGGTGGCCGGTATAAAGCCGTGCTCTATCTTGTTTATGGGCGTAACCAGGAAAATGGGCCTGGCACACGGCTGCTGGCTAGACTTTTACAAGAGAAGGTTTGCTGATTATTCGCTCAACGGCGCAAGCAGCTCCTGCAAATCATCGGCGTTGAGTTTCAAGTCCTTTCCCTGCCTGCCCTCTTTGTAGACGCCATCGGCCAGCGCCTGTTTTCTGGCCTGCATGGCCATAATTTTTTCTTCCAGCGTATTTTCAGTAATCAGCTTGTAGACAAAAACGGCTTTGTTCTGTCCGATACGGTGAGCGCGATCAGTGGCCTGATTTTCAACTGCTGGGTTCCACCAGGGATCATAGTGGATTACCGTGTCTGCCTCGGTAAGATTGAGTCCCACGCCGCCTGCTTTCAAACTGATCAGAAAGACATCCACTTCGCCCTGACGAAAACGTTCGATCACCTGATCACGTTTTCGAGTCTGGCCAGTAAGTTTGGTGTAGCTGATATTTTCTTCTTTTAGTCGCGCCTCGATAATGCCCAGCATTTTAGTGAATTGAGAAAAAAGCAGGATGCGTCGTCCCTCTTCCAGTAATTCCGGCAACATCTGCATGAGCATTTCGAGTTTGGCCGATACCTTGACCTTTTTTGCCTGCGCCAGGCTTAATAGTTGAGGATCACAACAGATCTGGCGCAATTTTAGTAAAGCATCAAGAATGGTAATATGGCTGCGTGCCAGTCCTTTTTTGTTAATCGCGTCACGCACCTTTTTTTCCATCGATAAGCGGATGCTCTCATAAAGCGCGGCCTGTTTGCCATTCAGTTCGACTGAACGAATGATCTCGGTTTTTTGGGGTAGTTCCTTAACCACTTCCGTCTTGGTTCGACGCAACAGGAAAGGGCTGACCCGGCGCACCAGTCGCTGGCGTTGTTCACTATCGCCATATTTTTCGATAGGATTGCGAAAACGTTGTGTGAATAGTTTGCTGTCGCCAAGAAATCCCGGCATAAGAAAGTCAAACAATGCCCAGAGTTCACCCAAATGATTTTCCATCGGTGTACCGGTTAGACACAGACGATGACGTGCGCTAATTTCCCGTGCCAGTCGGGCGGCTTTAGCGCGTGGGTTTTTGATCACCTGTGCCTCATCGAGGATCAAATAATGATATTCCTGCGCCAGCAGGGTTTCATGATCACGCACCAGTAATGGATAGGTACTTAGTATCAGATCATATTTGCTGATGTCAGCAAAATATTGCCGGCGTTCGGAACCCTGTAGCACCAGTACACGGAGTTTTGGAGTGAATTTCTGCGCCTCTCGTCGCCAGTTACTCATTAAACTGGTTGGCGCGAGGATCAGGCAGGGTTTATCCATACGTTTCCGTTCTTTTTCCAGTAACAGGTGTGCCAGTGCCTGTACTGTTTTACCCAAGCCCATGTCATCGGCAAGAATACCGTTAAATTCGTAGTTGCGCAGAAATTGCAACCAGTTTAGCCCCTGTTGCTGGTAATCACGCAAACTGGCTTTTAATCCACGCGGCGTAGCGACTGTTCTGATGCCCTTGAAATTTTTTAGCTTACGACCCAGCTCACGCAGGGCTTTACCACCACGCCAGCGTAATTCACTATCACAATTTTCCTCCAGTTCGGCCAGCCGCGTCGCATCGAAACGACTCATGCGCATAGTGCCATCGCTATCCAGCGTGTCGGTATCATAAAGCTCATATAAAACCTGACAAATAGGACGAATGCGCTCGGAAGGCAGTTGAAGATACTGACTGTCCCCCAATGGCAAAGTCAGGATTTCAGGCAGATTGTCCGGTTCATAGCGGGTAAGAACTTCACTGATAAGGGGCAACAACGGTAATTTTTGTCCTTCAACATCAAGATCAAAACGTAGATCAAACCAGTCGTTATTGCTTTCAATTTCCACTCCCCAGTCATCAATCTGCAGAAATCGCAATTTAAAATCGGGATCAAATTCCACTTCCCAGCCATCAATTTCCAATTGGGGTAAAATCTCATCCAGGAAATGTTGCCAAATCTCTGCGGATCCCATCAGCTCCGTTTCTGTTGAGCTGCTAAAAATCAGATCATTCTCCTGCTTATCCTGGATTAACTGAAATCCTGCGGCAACAAGTATTTCTATTGCCGCGTTTTCTGCCGGTAAATCACGCTCGATGGATATAATCAGGTTATTTTTAACCAGCTTGCGCACCGGTGTAGCGGGAGAATACGTTAGTTCATATTCCGCATAGGCAAAGCGTAAACGCATCATATGCATACACTGTCCCGTTGCAGAATCCTGATCAGCAAACAAATACAGACGAGCAACGGAAGACTGCTGCTCAATAGTCAGCGTTTCCATTTTCTGTGGCGGCGGCAGGGGAATATCAGTCAGACGGGTCAGTAAATGCTGGCTGAATTCAGCACAATCCGAAGCAGCAACAAGCGGTGCCTGCAGCAACAGGGTCCATTGCTCTGGAGTAAAATTTGCCCCCTCGACCAAACCCATGACAGTGGCCTGTGCATCAATATATAAAACAGGCGATGTATTCAGAATGACCGCCTCAGGTTCTACCTGCAGGACAAGACGGCGGTCACCGTTTTTTTCTTTACGCCAATTAATTTGCAGTTTACGTGGTTCGCCTGTTTGCAATGGCGGCTGATGGATATCCTGCCAGAAACAGCGACCGGTATTGAGCATTTTGGACAGCGCCAGAAAACCCAGTTCACCGCTCAAGGTATAAGTCCGGGATGGTCCCCATATGTGCTCATTCTGCGTTTCAATGAGTTTGCCGATTTCCCTGTCGCTATTCTGTCCGGCGGCGGACGAGTACGAATTGATCAAATGATACAGTTCGGTCCGTCGCCCCTTACCCAGGCCACCTTTTTTCAGCTTTCGGGTGCTCATGAACTGCACCGATAGTTCGCTGGGAACATTTGAAGAGTTCAGAATGTAGACAATAAAATTGTTACTGGCAGAATCGAGTGAATTTTCCGGCTGGCCGGCCTGGGCAAACTTATCCAGCCAGGAGAGGCTAAGAGCAGCGCTGTTATTTTCTGTTTCAGGGCCGGACTGGTATTTAAGACAGGCGGCAACCACATGTTTACAATTAAATCCAACCGGACAACTGCAGTCACCATCTATTTCTATTGCTCCCGTGGCCAGCCCACCAATGTAAATTTCCTGTCTGTAGGGGGCTTTGTTACGCCCCTGAACGGCGGCATGTAAAATAATTTCATTACGGTTGAGTTCTTCCACATGCAGATGGCTTACCTGGCCCTGTTCAAAATAGAGTCGACCACGATGATAACTGTTCTGATCAGTCCAATTTTTGATGTCGCCACGTTTGAGTTTGTGCATGTTCTTTCTGGATAAATCAAGTTGAAAACTTGCTATGTTAGCAAAAAAAGATTGTCAGGGGAGGTATTCTGTTGATGGATCAGTGACAATAAACAATTTCACCCTCGATATGGAGCTGTTTATTTGTCTGAAATATAAAATGTGTTGCGGGATGTCGTTATAATTAAAAAAGCCGCTATAGCACCACTGATTGTTCCATATAGATGAGCATCAGTAATAACAGCGGCACCAGTCCATTCGGCTGACCCCGGCAATGAACCGAAAAATTGCTCCCAGCCTAACTTTAAAATAAGCAAGACAAGCAAAGTTGCCCCCTTTACACCATGTTTTAATATGAGCATAAAGGCTCCTGTTGCAATCAGGCCATGCAATACACCTGACAACCCGGCATACCATGTTATTTCCGGGTTGAACATGAGTAATCCAAGATCAATGCCTAATGCCGAGGCCATCATTAATAATAACAGGCGCCAGGGACTGAGAAAGGAAAAAAACAACAATTTAATTAATATCAGGCCAAGAGCATTCATAAAAAAATGCATCCAGCTTATGTGTACCATATGCCCGCTAAATAAACGCCACCACTGCCAGGCCATAATCTGTTCACGATTATAACAAAGCATATTAAAACCTGATTTGCCCGTTAGCTGAAATAATAAAGCGATGAGAATGAGTAATACAGGCAAGGCCCATTGTTTCAGTTGAAACCTGTCCATAATTGATATGTGATTGATGGGTATATTCAATTAACGCTGCTCTGCTTTAAAGTCCCCGATAGGGGATCGGTAAATCCCCCGTCTTCAGACGGCTATTTAGGTTTTGCTCCTTCTCCCCCGAGGGAGGAGAAGGCTGGGATGAGGGGGGATAGGTTCGAGGTGAATTCTTGAACCCTCACCCCAGCCCTCTCCCAGATCCTGGGAGAGGGAGCCATTCGGCTTTCAGCCGTAACTCGAAGCCACCGGTTTTTAGCCGGTGGAGTATTCACATCTCTTTGACAGCCATTCACCGCCACTTGCTGCAGTAGTTTATCTTTTGTGCCGACAAAAATCGCCAGAATAAATCAGCGCAAAAACACATGTAAAACGAAGTGTTTTATTTGATCGACAACCTGCTTCAGATAATACAGTTTTTTTTAATTAAACCCTTGCATTATTGCAAGTTGTTGTTCTATATAGCTGGCATCATTATTGCTTACCTGCTTTGGATATTGTACATAGTCTAGTTCTGGATCTGCTCCCGGCAACAGGAGCATATGCAGTAAAAAATAATAATGTGATTTTAAATAGGTGGAGAGGAACTGTTTTACCGCCCTGCAGATGTGTCACGCACCTTCTGAACCTCACTTTAATAGTTTCCCTATGAAAGTCTGTTTTGAGAAAAGACAAGGGTGCATGAGATCCCGGAATGTTACTTGGCTGATTAAAAATGAAAAAGGTATATACATGCTTGACAAAATGATTTTTAACAAAAGACGTTTATTCAAATTATGCACAAATGATTTTTATATTTATAAATATAACGGGTAAGTAAATGAAAAATTTGACAGATACAACAGCAAGCATGTCAGCCGCTGTAAGAAGTTCCACCGGGAATGAAAAAATTATGCATTATATTTTAACCTTGCTGCTATTGGTTGCTATGGGCAACAGCCTGGTCATGGCTAAAACAGTCATGCATCCAGCAATTCCCATACTTGACGAACAAGGCAGGCATGTACTTGACAGTGGCAAACCCTATAGTTCAAAAATGACCTGTGGTACCGGCGGTTGTCATGATTATGAAGCCATTACTTCTGCGTACCACTTTCAAATGGGACGAGATGAAGCCAGTGATGACTTTGGCACTAAACATGGTCTGCCTCAACTGGTTTCACCAGGATATTATGGTGGTTATGCCTGTATGGGTGGCAGTAATCCGGATGTTCTGGCTAAAAAAAATAATGCCGGCAAAGATGATTTTGCGGATCGCGGTTCAGCCGGTTGGGTGCAGCGTTGCATATCCTGCCACACTGGTGGTGGCTGGATGGAAAAAGATCGCAACGGCAATCGCTATGATGAAACTGATCCAAAAAGCGTAACGCAGCTGGATGGTGATTATTTTAATCGTGGAACCGATGAAAATAATCAATCGGCATCAGCCGATGTTGTCAAACAATGGGACTGGAAAAAAAGTGGCGTGGTCGAGGCGGATTGTTTTATTTGCCATGCGGACTTGAGCGCCATGATTAAAACCGATCCTCAGCTGGCGATTGCCGGTAGTAGTGATGCCGACAGACATTTCCGTGATCTGCGCCGTTATGTTCTGGCCGGGTACGGTTATTTTCGCTATGCAGGTACTGCAATTCTTGAATTTATGAATCTTAATGATCCTGCCGATCCTAACGACACCGATCACAGCCTGCTTAATTTCAGTCGCGACACGGGAGCGGAAAATAAGGTGCATATGAGATCGACCCCGAACTACGCATTGAATCTCAATGCCAATGGTGAGCCGACTCTTAACTGGAATGCCGATGCCTTTGTTAACGGCAAAGTAAAAATACCGATGCTCCGTTATCCGGAAAACAATAACTGTATGATATGCCACCGCACTAGCAATTCACGGCGCGGATTTTACGGTTTTGGTGAAGGCGCCGCCGCCACCTATGATGAAGACGGAATTCTTAAAGAAGACTATCAGGATGACGTGCATAAAGGTGCAAGCTGGACTGAAAATGGTCAGACTCGAAATATCGAGAACTGCAATGCCTGTCATTCAAGAAATTATTACAGGTCATTGGCCAGCACATCTAATGTAGATCTGGACGCTAATCATAATTTTATGAAGGGCAATTCAGACATGGATCTACGCAACGATCTTGATTATTCCCCCAACGCCCGTTCCTGCGTCTATTGTCATGATACTGCGGAAACACCGGCTATTCCATCTGGACAGGATTCAATATTGAATGCCCATCTTGAAAAATGGAAAGCTAGTGGTGATATGTTTGGATACAGCCAGAACTCTCTTGTTCGAATAACTCAAACTCACCTGGATGTTGTCAGCTGTCAGGCTTGCCATATCACCAACAAAAAATCACGCGGTAAAACCCTGCAGATCATGTATCGCTATCGCCAGGAAGAAGACGGCAAGCTTAAGATGATCCCCTATAACCCCCGTATTCGTTATTACTGGAAAGATAGAAATAGCGGCCGTGTGTTAAACAAGACAGAACGTAACAGTGTGTTTAAGGCTAAAACAGCATCAGACGGCAGTATGTATGGTGTGATTTTTGATCCGGAAACCGGTCAGGAACTGTCTCAAGTCAGTGCCCGCATGTCACATGGCAGTATGCGCTTTGGTGAGCCGGGAGATTATCAGGGATTCATTGATCTTAAGAAAGTTTACGACAAACTGTTAACTTTGAAAGGTGTTGCTTCAGCCGATGCTGTAATGGTATGGACTGAATCGAATCAATATGTCATGAATCATAATACACGTCCTGCTGTTGACTCGTTACAGTGTGAACAGTGTCACAGCAAGACATCAAGAGGTGCATTTAGCGCTCTGCTGTCTGCCAACGGTATTCTTGGAAAGAATACCGTTAAGAAAGTAGCAACGCTGGTTGACAGACGGATCTACGACGAAGGCATGGTTGTACTTGATCTTCCTTATATGAAAATCGACGGCAACGGCGTAATAACTGAGAATGTTTCTGATATTCTCTATGAAACTCGCATTAATCCATCGTTGACCATTCTTAATGCTGCGCGTGCCAAAGTAATGAGCGGCAGGCTTCAAAAGAAATCCATTACTGATGTAGCGGATAAAGCAGGTTTGCATCGAGCAGAAGATCGCACAAAACTTGCTGAACTTATGGGGAGAAATGCCTATGTGTTCAGCCCCGCCTATGGTGATCCGGTTATACGTAACGTTGCCCTGATTCCTCCTGCTAATTCTGTAACGGAGCGTACTTTTCCGGATTATCGTATGTACATTGCATTGGCGTCTGATGATGTTGTCACAAAAGCGGGAAATGCAGGTTTAGGCGCCCTGTTTTCAAGCGTGATTTCGCTGAATGCTATCGATATCAATGGTTCGAAAATCACAAATTTTTCAGGCACCCGGATACTTGTGAAAATACCATACACCGGCAGCAACACTGATCTTGAAGAAGTTAAGGTGATAACTTCAGAGGATGGAAATAGCTGGGTTGAAATTGATGCTTCTGACGTTTCAATTCTGCGCCCACAGACAAATAATGAAGAAGGTTTTGTTATGTTCTGGACTGCTCACTTCAGCTACTACGCTGTTTCAAATGCAACTGTCGCAGCCGTAAATTCTGATGCGGCTGGTGGTAGTGATGTTGCCGCAAGCGGTGGTGGTGGTTCTATTTCATGGCTGGCTTTAATAGCGGCATTGTTTGCTTTTTCTGTTAGCGTTATTCGAAAAAAAACAAGCAGGCATAAATAGCCAAAAGAGAGACCCCTGCCGTTTGCGGCGGGGGTCTATGTGAATCATATTGCTTTGATAATCTGGTGATCAGGTCGTTTTGACTTCATTGCCAGATTGTCGCGTCTGAAATAATCTTTTATTAAATATATCGTCATGCATAAGATAGTCGCTTCTAAAATAATGAAATTTGAAACCGCACTCCCCTGGCTGGCAGGAGCCGGTCTGGCTATTGGTCACATTGAAATATCAGGCAACTGCACTCTGGCAACGCAGGGGCGCTGTTCTACCTGCGGTAGTTGTGCGATAGCCGTGGTTTCGCTGGTTAGCTGGGCACTATTGAAAAACAGAAAAAAACGCTCATCTGATATAGCGTTGTAGATATTTTATGATATACAGATGGCCCTGCAGGAAGGTAAGTGCAGGATATGTTTTTAGTGCATACCTTCTTGTTGGAATCCTGTCTCCTTCTATCAGTTGTGCAGATCTAAGCGGACGTATAGGGCTTATGCTTAGAGCTGACAACCGGCATCAGACACGAAACATATATCTCGAAGAACTGGGGAATCTGCTGTATGTAAACCCGGAACATTCGTTGCGTTCTGAGATATCGTTTTCATTATATCAACCCATTGCCAGACACAATATCTTGCCTTACTCCCAGGCGAAGAACAGGCTATATAAATTAGTTGTAGAGAAAAAATTGGCCTTAACAGGAAGAAATTACGCAGCTTTGACCGTTGGTAGAATTCAGCGTGCTGACAGTCTTGGTTTTTATTATCTTGATGGCGCAAAGTTGCAAGTGCAGGTTAATGACTGGTTTATTTCAAGCTATATTGGAAAACCGGGGCGCATTGAAGATTTTCGTGGGGTAAGTGGTGAATTACTATCAGGTTTGGAGATAAATACTCGCTGGTCCGAACTTGGTTTTGCTTATATTAATGCTTTGCAGATTAAATTTGGCTGGCAACATTACCGGCAAACAGGAAGAAGCGTACAGGAACGTATTAATTTCGCTCTGCGAAGCAGCAGCAATGAGTCACAACGTAATGAACATAAATTGCTCTCATCGCTGGACGTTTTTATAAAAGGAACCTGGTTACCGGAAATCCGGCAGACTGAAGATGTACAGGCCGGTATAAACAGCCGTTGGTACAAAAATCTTAACCTGCGGATATGGCATGAAACTTACCGGCCTCAAATACCTTATCTGACATTTCGCGAACGTTTTTATTCCGTCTATAGTCGGGGTTACCAAAAAACATTTGTCGGAGAAGTTAATTATATGCTGACAAAGTCGCAATTAATAACATTCAGGCGGCGTCAGACAAGGAGAGAGTTTGGTGGTGCAGGTTATGGCTCCAGTATCGGATACCGTATAAATCAAGCTGCCGGGGTTAGATGGCGGTTTCAGTATGATTACCTGAATCTAAATACGGAGAGTGCCGAAAGTTGTTATCTTGAAATGAACACCCCGCTTAGTCCAAGTTTGCGCGCCAGGTTCGGCGTCGCCCTGCAAGAGCAACAAAAGAGTCTTTATGGAAAGAATAACGCCAGCGCTTTTGAACTGAATATTGAAAAAATGATCCGCGCTAATTTATTTGCGAAGCTTTCATCTAGTTATATCTTTAACAGTCGAATGCAAAATGAGTATAGGCTTGGGTTTCGCCTTGATTATTATTTTGATGGTCGCACCGTTGATATTTTCAGTAAGGCATCGGGGAAAGTCAAGCAATGAAAACCTTTGCGGTGGTGTTGGCAATATTATTTTTTTCTGCCCATATCCCTGTGAGAGCGGGAGATTCTGGCGTGGTGGTAACGACAGTTAAGAAAGAAAAGACATGGTGGGAAAAACGCAAGGATATTAAGCCTGACATATATTATTCACATGAAAAACACATGAAAATAATGAAGCAGAATGGTGACAGTTGTATGTTATGCCATTCATTTATGAAGAATGATATTAATGATCCAGACTTATTGAAGTCAACAACACGAATAGCCAATGAACCGCTAAAAGAAATATGCCATGAATGTCATGTTGTAAATATTCGCGCGCCATCAAGATGTGATGTTTGTCATGTAAATATTGCTTCCATAACTCCAGCAAATCATAACTATAATTACAAATTGAACCACGCTGAGGATTCTCTATTTAATTCGTCTGAGTGTAAGGCATGCCATATCGATCTCTCCTTTTGTACTGATTGTCATTTTCGGCGCGACACCGGGCAACGAAAAGTACATGATATCGGTTATCTTAACTCTCACGGCATTGATTCACGGATCGACCCGGCTGCATGCGCCGGTTGTCATAATGTAAGTTACTGTCACGATTGCCACGGGAGTCTGCCTTGAGCCGTTTAAATTTTTTATGGTTGGCCGCTTTAATCCTCGGCGCATGTGGCGGTGGAGATGCCACAAATGAGCATCTTGAAAATTCCACTGCACTTTCTGCGTCTCTTATACTTGATGCTTCTCATGGTGGTGACGGTTCTGCCTGGGGGCTGGTTGATTGTTCGGCCTGTCATAAACTTGCTTCCATTCATAAGCAGGCTGCCAACATTCGCAGGCTGGTACAGGTGCGGGGTTATGCCACCTGTGCAGGATGTCATGGCAGCAATGGGACTGGCCTGCAACGTCAGTGCTTGATTTGTCATAATTCTGAGGACCTGGCGGTTACACCACAGCAGCGGGGAAAGCATCATCACGGGTTTACGGCTGGCGTGAATCATGCTGTAAAAGACAGCGATTGTCTGGCCTGCCATTATTCTTCCGATATGAACGGACAATTTAACTTAAACATCGATCTGACTCGTCTTGCCGATGCAAGGCGAATGTACCCCCCCTATTCCAGCATCAGCGATTTTTGCCTGCGCTGTCATAATCGTGATCATCAGCAGCATGAATATCCCATTAACAGGGATGCGGGTGATACATTAATCGCTATCGAAGACGCCTGGAATTACATTGATAAGCACGGTCTGGTTGACGGTCTTGGCAGCCGAATATACGCAGGATTACGCAAGGGGTATTCATATCGCAGTCGGGTGGCCTGTACAGACTGTCACGCCATGCATGGTACTGACAACCTGCAATTAATTATCGACCGTTCAGACACAGGGGCAAGTCTTCTTGATCCTGTTATACGCGGTGCTGCCTATACGATTTCTGTTTCTAATGGTGATTATTCGCAGTTATGTGTGTTGTGTCATGCAATGGGAACCATATCTGAACAGGGTGAGGTGGACACGGGTAATGGTCTTTCCGGGGTTCACGCTACGGGTAGCGATTGTCTCGCTTGTCATAGTCATGGTGAAGCCGTGCAGGCAGGCCTGTAAGCATGAAACTGTTTGCTGGTCTAAGTCTTATATTATTCCTGTTTCCTGTATGCCTGTTGGCAACAGAAAAAAAAGAATTGCCGGGCTTGCATCATCTGGTGAAAATCAAGCCGTCAGAAAACGTCGTCATCCCGGATAGTTTTAGTTTGAATGATGATCAGCAGATTGACTGTCTAACCTGTCATGCTCTCAAGGACATTGAAAACATTCCTTTGGATAAAATAAACAAAAAAGACAAAAATTTTTTCCGTGAAGGCCCCTATGAAAAACTTACTGACTTTTGTTTTCGTTGCCATAAAAAGAAAGAATACAAACGCCTTAACATCCACAAACTACTCGATGGGAAAGGCAAAATAAAAAAGAAACAATGTCTTTTTTGTCATCTTAAAACCCCCGATACAGAAAAAAACAACTACTCTGATCTTGAGTTTAGAATTGCGCCTGAAAAATTATGCTACGGCTGTCATTTGAAAGCTCCTCACCTGAATGCAATAAATCATACTCAGAAGCCGGATAAAAGCATGCTTAAACGAATCAAAACTGCAGAAAAAAAACAGGGTGTCATTTTACCCCTCGATGCGCAGGGACATATTATGTGTGCCACCTGCCACAGCCCACACCAGATAGACGTAATCGATCGAAAAAAACCGGCGGGGCGCCAGGTTGCCGATACCGATCTTGATGAGGGCGTAAGTTATCTGGAAGACTCCTGGAATTCTGTCTATCGGCGAGACAAACAGGCACGTTTGAAAATGCTTTCCAGGGCTTTAAAACCCGTTTTGGAGACTAATAAGGATAAGGGTATCAGTCTTGAATACAGGAAAATTAAAACAGAAGTTCTTCTGCGTCTTTCTGCAAAAGATGGTTCTCTGTGTCTAAGTTGTCATACGTTTGAGAAGTAATTTATGCGGGTTTTAAGTAAGTTAAAAGCTATTCCGGTGGGACAAAAATACCGTTATATGTTGATCATGCTGTCATGTCTGTTGTTTTTCGCACCCTTTGCGTTTTTACCCGGCCTGGTGGGAAACAGTGATTTTTGTGGTGAGCTGTGCATTCGCCGGTTTTTTTTATATTTCCCCGGTATGTCGCTGGCCGATCTCGGTAATCAGATTACGCTTGCCTGGATTGGTGTCATTACGCTGTCAATTATTTTAGCATCAACGTTTTTATTTGGGCGCATGTGGTGTGCCTATATTTGCCCTGTTGGTGGTTTTCCTGAGCTTGTTAGTCGCACGCTGGATGATCGCTGGAAAATTGAATACCGTGCCCTACCGCAAGTTCCTCTTCGCTACGGTTATTTTTCCGTTTATTTGATTTTGATGCCGACACTCGGTGTCAGCGCCTGTACGCTGTGCAATTTTATAACAGTACCACGCCTGTTTGAGTCTCTTGCCGGAGGTCTGACGGGGCTTAGCTTCATTTTTTCTACTATTGGGATGGTCAATCTTTCCCTGCTGTTTTTGCTGGGTTTTTTTGCCAGCAAAGGTCGAGCTTATTGTCAGTTCCTTTGCCCGATTGGTGCTATCGATGGACTGGTGAATCGTATCGGTGCCATATTTAAATTTACCCGGCGCATTCGGGTGGAACGCAGCCGTTGTACGGGCTGTAATATTTGCGCCCGTAACTGCATGACGGGGGCTATCAAAATGATCGATCAAATTGCGGTGGTCGACCAGCTTTCCTGTATGTCATGCCATGAATGTGTGGATGTTTGTGACTGGGGCGCAATAGACTGGTTATCTGTTCCGCCCAATACCGAGGATCCAAAACGTAGAAAAAAAGGCGTTGATTTCCATCCTCAACCAGATTGGACAGCTGTGTATGATGAGAATATCGGAAATAAAGTTCGGCAGACGATAAACTGGGGTCGAATTTTTGTTGCTGTTCTATTATTGTTGAGTCTAATGTTCATCATTATAACTCAGGTGCAGGCCGCAAAACGGCATAGCGATCCAGATGGTTGTTTATCTTGTCATAAACTTTCCGGGCTTGATTATATCGACAGTAAAGGTGTTTTGCGCAGCGCCAGCATTGATGTTTCGCACTATTATAGTTCTCTGCATGGGAGTGTTCCCTGCAAGGACTGTCACCGCGACATTCAGTATTATCCTCACAAAGTTGAAAATGGAAAAGTGGATTGCGGTAAATCCTGCCATGTTGAAGAACCTTCCGCCGGGCAGGCTTATACGCATAAAAATGTAGTAAAAGAATTTTCTACTTCTGTACATGGTGACGGTAAAAGCAGCGGCTTTACGGGGGGGAACCGTTTAGCTGAATCTGAGCAGGAGCAGAATCCGTCCTGTCGGACATGTCATAGTAATTCTCTGTATATAGAACCGTCACTTTTACCTGCGTTCAAAAAAGATTTTTCCCACACAGAAACAGAGTGTGGCTCCTGTCATGAAGGTGAAGTCTGGTTAAACCAGTTTGGCGGCCATATATTGCGACGTTTTATTGAAAACCGTTGGGACAAGAAAAAAGAGAATGCTGTCTGTAATAAATGCCATGCCAATCAGCAACGTATGCAAAAAGTAAAAATAAAGGATAACAAAACAGACAGAAAACACGAGCCTGGTTTACGTTTTATTCTGGCAAGTAACAGTTATGACATGACGCTGCATGGAAAGTTGGTGAATAATAATACAGCCTCCGGTGCGTCCTGCAACGAATGCCATGCTCCCAATAATAAGAAACACCGCATCCTGTCAAAAGATAATGTTGGCTCCAGTACCTACAACAAAAATCTGAGAAAAACATGCGCTAAATCGAATTGTCATGCTTATTCTCGGCAACTCATTAATGCAGCATTCCTGCAGACAGATATGCATGATCTTGATCTGTTGCCGATAAATCATACTCTTTCTGAAAGCCTTGCAGTTTTTATGCAGTCAGCCTGGGCAAAGTTTTTATTGTTTTTTGTGCCTGTCATTTTTCTTCTGTCAGCGGGGATTCTGTATTCCACCCTGTTCGGGAAAAAGAAAAAAGGTGTTGTGTTTTCCCGTTTTGGCGGCGACCGTTTTCAGGAAAAAATGATTGGCCGAAAAGCGAAGAACAGAATAAAAAGAAAATATGATCAAAAATCCAAAGGTAGACTCGGCGATGATTAAACTGACCTTATCCGCACTTTTGTTTTTGTTGAGTTTTTGTGTCGTACATGGCGAACCTTTATATCTTCAACTGCTTGAAAAGGCAAAACCAGATAAAAAAGAAATGGATGCAGCGGCAAAACAAATAAAAGAACACCGTGAAATGAAAATAAAAAACAAGCTGTTTGTATCGCCCTTCCATAAAACGGATACTATGGTTGCAACCGAAAAAAAGGCGCTGTGTAATCTCTGTCATCTTCCCCTCCCCCATCAAAAAAATATTCGCAGCCGGACTTTTCTTAATATGCATAGCCGATACATCGCCTGTGAAACCTGCCATATGCGGCCCAAAAACTATCAAATTGCATATCATTGGGAGGATTTTGGCGATGCGACAAAAAAACAGACGCCGGGTAAAAAAATGAGCGTAAGTTCTGAGTCAAAAGTAAAAATTAACTCTATTCAGAAAACGCCGGGTATGCGGATAAGCCCTTTCTACCAGGGCCAACTTGCCATAATATTTTCAGAACATAATTATGCGCGCAAACTGGAAAAAATATGGTCAACGGCAGGCGATAAAGAGAAAATCAAACTTAAGGCCCGCCTGCATCATTTTCTTGAAAAAAAAGGTCCCGAATGTATACGTTGTCACCGTAAGAAAAAACCGTTCCTGAATTTGAAATCGTTATCTGCAACAGACAGGCAAATTAGGGCCATAGAGAATAATGTAATAGCAAAATTATTTGCCCGATTTAAAAAAGATGATGAGAAATTGCGAATCACGAATATTCTTCGTTAATTTATCAGCCGGTATGCCATACAAATTTATGATGAGACTTTTATTGTACAGCCTTTCGGCTGTCTTTCTGTTTTTTGCATTAATTCCATTTGATAACGTCTTTGCCGCCGTTAGTGCCAAACATATAATGAGCTTAAAAGCCGAGCTTAACCAGCCTTCTGATATCGCTGTTTCAGCCAATGGTGACAGCTATGTGCTGGATGGAGTCAATAATCGGGTTGTCGTGTTTGATGAGAAGGCCAACTACAAATTCAGCTTTGCCATCTCAGGAACAGAAAAACCGCTTATTGATCCGCCGATGGGTATTGCTGTCGATAAAAATTATGTCTATATCGCCAATACCGGTCAGGCGAACATTAATTTATTCAGTCGTACGGGGGGGTTCAAGAAATCTATTCCTTTATTCGGAGAAAAAACGCCTGAGCCGGTTGCTTTAACGGTTGTCGATGGCGATATTATCTGGAGTGATCGAAGCAACTATCAGTTTTGCCGCACCAATATCAGGTCGGGTAACACCCTGTTTTGCCGGGGCCAAAAAGGCTCTAAAAAGGGACAGTTTCATTTTCCATTTCAACTTTTAAGTGACTCTCAGGGATATATCTACATTATTGATATCCTTAATGGTCGGCTGCAGGTGTTTAATCGCAAGGGTAAATATTTTATGCAGATAGGCCGCTTCGGTACAGGCTATGCGGAACTCTATCGGCCCAATGGTCTGGCACTGGATGATAAACAGAACCTGTACGTTGGCGACAGCTATTTCGGTACGATCTCGATTTTCAATAATGGCCGTTATTTAGGTAAGTTGCTTAATCTCGACAGGCAAATGCTAAAGCTTAAAAGCCCGGTCGGGATAAAATATTGGCAGGGAAAACTTTATATTTCTGATTCACTCAGCAACAGCATTGAAGTGTATCAGCTCGAATATGATTCCACAGCAGGGCCTCGGCAGCCGGGTAAAATGGAAAACCTGTCGCGCAAAAACTGCCTCATTTGTCATCTGTCATGGTCCTCAAATTATCAGGTTAAGGCTGAGAAATCGCCCAAACTGGCTCCGGTGGCAAGCGAACATATGTGTTATAGCTGTCATCATGGGGCGGTAGTCGATTCGCGTCGAAGCATTGGTCAGAAACAGCAGCACCCTGATATTCAGCATATGCGCAAGCGCAAAAAAAATAAACGGGAAGATAAAATTCCTGTTGCTATTCCTTTGCTTGAAAAAGATAAACTCTATTGCGGTAGTTGTCATGATCCACATGTAGCAGAAAAAAACGGCGGGACACTTTATAAAAAACACGGTAATCCCTGGCTGAGAATGGCCAACCATGATGGAACACTGTGCCAGCGCTGTCATGAATCATTGGTCGATAATGTATGGGATAAACAGCGGCCTCGAAAAGGTATCAATCACTCTATTGGAACATTCTTTAAACCGCCTCCAGAAGCAGGTGCCAGAGGTTATTCGTCTGAAACGAAATTGCAAAAAGGTCTTCCAGACAATCTTCGCTGGGCAGGTGCAACACTGTCGCCGGCAGGAAAAATGATTTGCCAAAGTTGCCACCAGATTCATGGCGGTGAAAATGAGTCGCTTACCGCTATTAGGATTAAAAAATCAGAACTCTGTCGTGCCTGCCATGAACGTCAATATGCAGAAGATCGTGAAGATGCACGGCGCAAAGCGGTGCATCCGGTCAATATCAAGCTGGATATTCCCGTCAAGCTGGGCGATAAAAAAGTAGAATTTATTACCTGTCTCACCTGCCATTCGGCACACGCAGGTAAAAAAGGCAGTGCCCTGTTAAAATTCGAATCCGCTAATGGCGAACTCTGCATTTATTGTCATGACAAATACGATGCGCTGAAGAACAGTGATCATGATTTGTTAAATACGGCCGACAAAAGTCATAATATTCACGATAAAACACCACAACAGAGCGGTCTTTGTGGCACATGTCACAGCCTTCATCGGGCAAATAAAACCCGCCCTTTTCTCTCGGCAGTAAAAACGTTTAAATATGAGGGAAAAGAACCGCTGCTGAAACGAGATCGGTTTTGTCTCGACTGTCATCGTAATAAAGGTCTGGCAGACAAAGCGCGAATAAAACATTTCAGTCATCCGGCTAAAGATATGGTTTTACGCTCAAATCCAGAGATCATGCCCCTGGTAGACAAAAAGGGGCATTTTGCTGAGTTCGGTAAGATTGCCTGCGTTACCTGCCATAATCCCCATCGTTGGAATAGCAAGGATAAAACAGGCGAAAACAACAAGCCTAATTCTGCTGCAAATACAGATAAAAGCCAGGACGGTAATGTGCGCAACAGTTTTCTTCGTCGTCAGGGAGTTCGCGGAAGTTTCTGTGTCAATTGCCACGGAATTGAAGCAAAACCAAGATATCAATATTATCACGATGATTTTGTACGCAACTCCCTGGATAATGTTTTACCTGCGCAAAAGCCTGCGGGAGGGTTACCCGCAGAATTGTATTGAATCGTTACTTATAAATTAAGCCTCAATGCCAAGCAAAGGATCCAGTTCATCCATGATATCCAGTTCTGAGAGATCGTCGAAGCCGCCAATATGCTTGTCGCCAATATAAATCTGCGGAACAGTGTTACGTCCGCTTCGTTTGATCATTTCCCTGAGCTTGGCTTTGTCTCCATCGACGCGTATTTTTTTGATTTTTATGCCTTTTTTCTCAAACAGTTTTTCTGCCCGGATACAGAAAGGACAGCTTGGTGTGCTGTACATGGTGACTTCTGGCATGCTTTGTTTCCTCGCAATTTGAATGCTTAAATCAGTTTTATCCCGTTTATATCGTGCAAGGAAAAAAGTTCGTCAAGCGCATTATTTATTTCATAAGTGGTTTTGTTAAGCAGACTATGTTCATCATTTTCGCCATATTTCAGCGTGCCCTTGAGTGACACACGCAGGTGGTCGGGGGTCAGATGAGCTGTCAGGTTATGAAGGGCATTGTTCTGGCCCGGCCGAATATGCGGCAATATAAATATCTGTACGTGAGTCGAATCAAACTGCAATTCACTGAGCAGGGGGCGCAGATGTGTGCGCAGTGTTTGCTGAGTAAGGTTTTCCAGCAACCAGGCGATGCTTTCTGCTGTGTTGTACAAATCAGAATCGATTATATCCTTACCATGAAAATAGTCCAGCGCGGGATAATAACCAAGCTTCTGTTCGCGCACATAGCGATCAATCTGGCGCGCCAATTCCACACCAACAACATAAGGTGATGCGGCAATATGTTCTTCAATAATGCTGTGCGCTATTTTTAAATCAATGCTCAGCGCTATTTTTCGGCCACTCGGAATACTCATCAGATACTGCTCGTCAGCAGTTTTATTTGTTGCCGGAGAGGCTCGAACACAGGTTCAAGCTTCTTCCGCATAAGTGTGCCAATAGCGTCGCTACGGGAAAATACGGGGTTGGCAACCCGTTCGTTAATAGCGGAAAGCACCAACAGAGCATGCAGCATGTTGGCGGATTCCGGCAGGGCCTCTAACACGGCAACAAGTGAAGCGTTACTTTTCTTTTCGATTAATTCGGATGCGGTTTTCATTATAAGCAGAATGTCGTCTTCTTTTTCCGGTAATAGTTTCAGCGGACTGAAATAATTATGAATAGCATTAAGCAGGGCAATAACTACATCCTGATTAGGCGGCTTTTGCATCACTCTATTCACGGTTGCCAGAAAGGCCTGGCCGGGCGCATCGAGCAAACGCTGAAACTGGCCGGCGACGGGATTACCCTCACTCATGAGTGTAGCCAGCTTTTCCTGATAATCAGCTAGCAGCGGATGAGGATTTTTTTCAAGCGGCAGATTATCGGCTTCGGCGAACAGAAAACCCACCAGAAAAACATTCTTGCGCTGTCCTTGTTGCCACAGATTTTGCCGCCTGTCGTCTGAAATCAGTTCTCCCTGTAATACCAGTCGAACCGAATCAATAATGTCTTTAGCCTCTTCTTCAAAAGGCAGAAACTCGATTAGATACTTCGCCAGCTCGGCGCCCATCCTGCCGCGCACGACAGTGTCTTTTTGCAGCATACAACGGGCATTTTCAGCGCTCGGCATGGCCCACCAGGCACGCCGCGCCAGCTCGTCGGTAAGGCCGCCGGCATGTACAACGGCAACAACCGCTTCGGCTTCACCCAGTTGCAATAAACGTTCAAGACTCTCATCCCTGGCCTGGCCCATGCGAGTCCAGCGGCGCAGGATTACCGGATAGCTGCCGGGTGAACCCAGAACTTTTTCGGAAATCAGTTCTTTTACCATTTGCAGATAGCGATCATCCCGGCAGTTAGGCGCGAGGGTTATTTTCGCTTCGCCTTTTTCTGACAGGCCGTAAACGATCATTTTTGATTCGTCGATACGGATAGCCTGTAGATCCTGATTTAACAGGACATTGAGGCGCAGGCTGTCTTCACTTGATAAGTCCATAAGTCCTTTAGTTTAATTGTATGCGCTGTCCCCAGGGCACCGGGCTTTTGCCCTTGACCAGCCATAATATCGGATATTGCGGCATCTGTTGCGGGAATCGGCCCTCAGCATCGGTAAAATAAACCAGTAGATTGGGCGGGCTGTCCTGCTTATCGGCCCAGTCAAATACCGGCGTGAAGCGCGTACCGCCGCCGCCGACAATCTTGTCGGGCAGCGTAAATTCATCCCAGGATTCAAACACCCAGGGGCAGTTAGGCGCCAGCTCAGCATCACAGGCCAGCAGGGTGATTCGTGCGCGCAGCAGGCTTTTGATGGCGTCAATCTCGCTGATGAATTGCTCGATTTCTGTTTGGCTTATTGAACCGCTGGTATCCACGGCGACATAGATGTTGATCTGAGTACTGCGCAGACTGGGGTAAATGGCCGGCTCACCACGGCGTGAGGATGGGCGTGTGTAGCTGTAATCATCTCGCGCCGTCTGGGTCATGAAATGCGCGAGAAGGTTACGCCAGGGGAGTTCGGGTTGTAGCAGAAAATCCACCAGGCGTGCCAGTTCGTCACCCAGTTTGCCGGCCTGCATGGCCTGCTGTGCCGCACCGGCCAGGCGTTGTTTCCATTGCAAATTGAGGTTTTCCCGTTCCTGCACGGATAAGGGCGGCGGTGCAGCGGCCTGCTCCTTTGCATTAGAGGGCGTCTGTTCATGTTTCTGCTTCCCGTTCTGAGCGTCTGAAGCTTTATCCCGGGACGGGTTGTTGCGGGATTGTCGGTTCTGTTTTTCTTCGTCTTTTTGTCGGCCATCGTTGTCTGAACTGTCTGGCGGTGTATCGCTTTGTCCCTGCGCATTGTCGCCGGTTTTGGACTCATCATCGTAGAGGTGGTCGTCCATAGGCTCATTGTTGTCGAATTCATCAATGAAGGGATAAATTTCTTCCGCCGTCATGCCCTCATAGTTTTTTTGCTGCAGTGTATTGGGCGGTGGTTTCAGACCCTCCTTAATCAACAATGGATTAATAGCGTAGTCACAGGCGAGATCCCAACGCAGCTTGATGCGGTGGCCGCGACGGGCAAAATGCGACAATGCGCAATGCAAAGCCTCGTGGGCGAGAACAAACTGGATCTCGCCGACGTTTAGCTGCTCAATGTAGTCTGTATTGTAAAAAATTTTACGCGCATCGGTCGCAGTAGTGCGGCACCAGCTTGAATCACCGGCTAGCAACGGTAGACGCAGAACCAGGGCGCCGAGAAACGGTTTGTCGATAATCAGCCGGGTACGCGCGGCAGAGAGTTTGGTTTCGATGTCATTCATAATTTTTTTAAACGTCAAGAGCGCAAAGGAAGAAATGACAGCATTCTAATATCGGAGCCATCCCTTCTCCCCCTGGGGGAGAAGGCCAGGATGAGGGGGTAAATAAAACCCCTCTCCCCAACCCTCTCCCCGATGGGGAGAGGGAGTTAACGGGAGCAGTGATTACGTTTTATTGATCTCTGCGTCCTTCGTGTCTTGGCGCTTTTGTGTTTGATTTTTTATCTTCAGACTGAATCACATTAGCTATACAGCATCACATCGGCCACGGCATTTGACCACTGGGCAAACTGGGGCAGATCAAAAATAGCGGCGCCGATTGCTCGATGCATGTCTGAGACCAGCATCACGCCCATTTCTTTTTCCGGGAACATACTGGCGTAATCCAGTATGTGACCGTGTACTTTTGGGGCCTCATCAGTTCCCTTACTGCGAATCGCATGGCCGACCAAAGCCGCAGCCACGGCGTATTGCAGATCAATTTCCTTTGGTGCCGGCAGTTTTTCACCCTTGAGGATGGCATTGATATCCGGCAACTGATCAAGATTACGAATGAAAGCATCCAGCTCGATACCCGCTGCGGGACCTACACAGGCCTGCAGGGTGCCGAGTCGAAGTTCGTCATTGAATTCAAATTTTTTCAGCGCCCGGTGGCTAAACTCCCATGAACGCGGTGAGGGAAAAGCGACCGGGTTGTGAGCAGGATCAAATTCGAACAGCATTTCCGGACGAAAGCGCAGAAAGGCAATGATGCGATTATCGATGTTATTCTGATAGGCCCAGGCTACCCAGTCATCGAGATTCAGTTCAAATTCAAAATGGGAGAAGCGGTTGGCCAGTGGTGCCGGCATGCTGTAGGTTACGCCACGATCGCCCTGCCGATTGCCGGCGGCAATAATCGCCCAGCCTTGTGGCACTTCATAATCCCCCAAACGGCGATCAAGGATTAATTGATAGGCTGCAGCAGATACGCTCGGTGGAGCTGAAGTGATTTCATCCAGAAACAGAATGCCTTCCGCGCCGTGACGCGCGGTATCCGGCAACATGCCGGGGATCGCCCATTCCACTTTATTCCCCTCACGAAAAGGAATACCGCGCAGATCGCTGGGTTCCATTTGAGAGAGACGGATATCGAGTAGTGCGACATGATGTTTTTGCACTACCTGGGCAACGATTTGCGATTTGCCGATACCCGGTGCGCCCCAGATCATCACCGGCGTGTGATGACCTTCACGGGTGCTGGCAAATTCAGTTTCAATTACAGTATAAAGGTGAGCTGGGCGCATGGCTTATCTACTTTAAAAATTTCTGGAAAACAAATACAGGCTGTTTTCTGTATTTATTTTCAATAATACAATGACTCCGTCGCAAGCGGATGGGGCATTAACAGGTCACCCTGATATTCTGTTGGGTAACTAAAAGCGGTGTCGGTGAGGCTTTATTTCATGAGTCCCGAGCTTTTTCGTTGCCGGCAACGGGGAACTAAAGCCCAAAGAAATGAATACTTAAAATCCGGCTTTGGCATACCATTTTTTAGCTTCTTCCGGATTTTTTTCCACGCCGTTGCCCTGTTCATACATCATCGCCAGGGTGGTCTGGGAACCGGCCAGGCCCTGCTCGGCCGCGAGGGTCAACCATTTGATTGCCTCGGCGGGATCTTTTTCCACGCATTCGCCTTCCATATACATAAAGCCCAGCCCGTGTTGTGCCAGGGCATGATTTTGCTCAGCGGCAGCCTTCATCCATTTCACCGCCTCTTCATCAAACTGCGCTACGCCAAGGCCGTTTTGATACATTATAGCCAGGCGGTGCTGGGCTTCGGCATTGCCATCATGGGCAAAGGGGCCAAGCATCTGTGCGGCATGAGCAAACTGTTTGGACTCAAATGCTGCCATTGCGCTGTTGAATTCGACTTCTTTGTTACTGTCTGACATAGTTTTCTCCCGCCCGGCCTTTCTGGCCGGTGATAATTGGATTTAATTAACAAGTATGACAGTATATCCTGAATTTATTATCCCACAAAGCCACTTGGGTATTACTGATGAGGGGTATAGCTGATTAAATATCTCCCTCTATAGGGATATACAGGCTATACAGGCAGCTCGGTATACTCGCTCTCTAGAAAAATTCAACCAGAACAACCGGCTAAATTTAGATAACAGATTGATATTACAAAATATGCCCAGCTCTGATCTTCAAGAATCTATACAACTTGCTATTCAGAAGGTCGCCACCGGCCCTGAATATAGCAAGAACCTCAGTTATGAGGAGGCCTATAAGGCTATGCAGTATGTTCTTTCGGATGATGCAGATCTGGTCCAGGCGGGTGTTTTTCTCATTGCTCTGCGTATGAAACGTGAGACGCTGGATGAATACAAGGGTGTGTTACAGGCTATTGTGGATACGGCTGACACGGCGACCGCCGAAGTCGATGAACTGGTCGATATAGCCGATCCTTACGATGGTCACAGTCGTGGTTTGCCGGTTGCGGCTTTCCTGGCACCCGTGTTGGCGGCCTGTGATCTGCCTGCTGTGACTCACGGGCTGGAGTATATTGGCCCTAAGTACGGGATTACCCAGAGAAAGGTGCTGCGTGCTGCCGGCATCAATGTTGATCTTGGCACGGCTGAGGCGGCAAAGACATTGGAAAATGAAGCCCTCGGTTGGGCCTATGTCGATCAGCGTGTTTGTGCCGGCAAGCTGCATGACATACTCGATTTACGCAAGCGCATGATTAAGCGTTCCGTACTGACCACGGTAGAAACGCTGATCAAACCGCTGCAGGCGCGCGCTAAAACCTGCACCCTGACCGGCTATGTGCATAAAGCCTACCCGCCGATTTATGCTGAACTGGCGCGTTTTCGCGGTTTTGACAGTGCGATGATTGTACGTGGTGTTGAGGGAGGCGTGATCCCTTCCCTGCAGCAGGAGGCAAAACTGTTTTTTTTCAAGGATGGCGGACAGGAAACGGAACTAAGCTTGAATCCGGCTGATTTATCAATTAAACAGACGAGTCGGGCTATTCCCCTGCCCAAAAATTTGCCGTCGGCCGCAACCGGCAGCAAAACAGAGTTTGATGTTGAAGCGGCCGCAAAAGCTGCGGCAGAGACTGGCATGGAAGCTTTGCAAGGAAAAGCGGGACCTGCCCGCGATTGTTTGGTATATTCCGCATCAATTTGTCTTCATCGTCTTGGACGTAGTGAGACTCTGGCAGAGGCTGCAGAAAGCGTGCGCAAGATACTGGATTCCGGTGCGGCGCTGGCAAGGCTTGAAGCGGCCAGAAACTAAAGCTGACTAGATTTTTATTTTTATTTTTGATTAACTTTTAGCTGATACATGAGGAGATTCTGATGAACCAGACTTATTACGATGCAGTAGTGAAAATGGAAGAAATGGGTGTTGATTCCGAGTACATACAGGGCTGGCAGGGTGGCTTTGTGCATAACCCTGAACGTGAAGAACAGCGTTTAAACGAAGCTTATAGCGCAGGCTTCGAAGACGGTAAAAACCAGATGACTGACAACTTCGCCAAATGGGCCAAGTAAACGACTGAAACGTTCAGTTGGTCAGTAAAAAAGCGGGCTTTTAGCCCGCTTTTTTTATGTTTGCCCGTTTGCTACGGCTATTTGAATAAATTTGGTATGGCGCGTTTGATGTGAGTCATAATTTCGGGAACTTCGATATCCATTACCTGTGAGCTTACCCATTTGCTGTTTCTTTCACCCAGAACTTTGGTGATCTGTTCGCCAAAAAAACGCTTCATACCGAAGCTCGGTCCTTCCTCGTCGCTGTAGTTAAATTCAGCATAGTCGGCCATGCGCCGATTCAGAGTATCAATAAACGCCTGGCGGTATTCTCCTTTGCCTATGACGTCACGCAGGTTATCTTCCAGATGCTTGGCACAGCGCAGGGCCAGTTCAGTCATGAACTGCATGCGTTCGTTTTCATCAAATCGCTCAATCGTAATGCGATCCGCAATATGAACTGAAAAAGCGAGAAACTCTGAAATTATATCCAGTCGCTGTTGCTGTGAGTCCGTCTGAAAATCCTCATTTTCCAGGCTGAGTACTCCATTGGTGGCAATTCGCCATAAAATAAAGGCGACAGCGCCGGCGATTTCTTCAACAGAGTGAGTTTTGTTCTTTTTGTTCCAACGGCTTTTGATTCGCAAAACGGCTAATCCTTAATCTGAAATAGTTAATGTAGTATGGATATATAACTTATAAATATATGTTATATATAAAGTATTACTTGCTTTTAATGTATATTCTTGAATGATTTAAATCGATCCTGAGCAGCAAACTGATTTAGATGCTAGTATAAACCGTAGTGTTTCGCTAAGGTATAAAGAAAAACCCTATTTTAACGCAACTGTGAAAAATATATGTATCCCGAATTAGCTAGTCCTGAATTATCCGCTCTGAGTCAGAGTGTTCAGAAAAACTGCCATATTTCAGATGCGCAATTTGCCGGTAACTACACCCTGTGCATCTATTTGCTTAAAATGCGCGAATTCTACCGCTGGGAAACGCGTCAGGCTTTCAGTTACAGGCTGGGTAATGACGAGGTGGGAAACTGGCTTAAGCAACGCGAGGCGCTTTGGGGCGAGCTGGAAGGACATCCCTTTCTCGCATTGGAGATTGACGGTCAACGGCTGGATCCTTTTGCCAGCGATGAAATAAACCGATGGTTACAGCCGCATAATCTTGTCTACAGCGGCGGTCTCGGACGGGCTGCGCAGCCACATTTTTTCCTTGCCGAGTTAGTTCGAAAAGTCGAGTATGGTGACTATCGTGTGCTGATTTCCGGGCGTGAGTTTGCGCGTGATCTGACCGCACCACCGGCCATGTCACAGGCCCGGACAATCTATATACGACGAGAATCCCTGCGCCGTATGTTATGGGAGAAAATCGAGGAATGGCGCTGGAACCGTCCGCTCAATGCCATGAGTCGAACCCTGGCTGAATATAATTTTAGCGCCGCCAATGCCGAGACGGTGCTGGAACAACTTACCGATGCGGAACTGGAATCAGTGCTGGACCATGAGATTGGTGAGATCATGGCGCAGGATCAACTGGGCGAAGCCTGGGAAGTTCTGTTGGCAACGCTGGCCCACTCAAAAGCGGAAATCATGCTGCGTGCCATACGGGACCATCTTGCCGATGCCCTGTCTACTTTGCCCGCCCTCCTTCAGCGCCGGCAGACGGCTTCCATTCACTTTTATTTTGCCAACCTGAACAGCATGCGCAAATACCTTTATCCAGGGCTGATAGCCGCCTATGAGGCCTGGTGTCAGGGGCAGGGATTTAGCGTTCTGAGAACGCAGATGCTGGCGGGTAAAGCGCACTGGCAGGATTTATGTGATGAGGTCCTGCGCCTTACCGAGGGATCGGGAAATCAGGATATGAAGTTAATTGAACAGCGGATTGAAGACAGCCGTCTGTAAGCGTGCGTGCTGAACATGTGCCCCCTTTCTTCTAATGGGGAGAGGGCGTTAACGAGACAGCTGTACCTGTTTGTTTGCCCTTCGGGTTAGCGGCCAGGGGAAGGAATCACTACTTCAGTTTCGTTCATATTACCGTTGGTTGAAATATAAACCTCGCTAACCCCGGGAAGTTTGTAAAGAATATAGGCTGCCATCATCTTCATCATATTCTGGTTTTCCGCTTCATAGGCACCATACAGCTTGTCGGCCGCAATCTGACATCGCTGAACGGGATTTGGATTTTCTACCCAGGTAAAACTCATTTGCCAGCCCTTGTCCATATCCGCATCCATTTTCTGAAAAAAATCATGGGCCTGGCTCAGCATGTCCTGCTCTATTTTCAGACGCATGGATTCACTATCGATCACCACATTCAGTATCATCTATACACCTTTGAATATTACGTTTAATCCAGAGTAATCAAACACATAGTTTAACTGAAATAGTAACATGAGGGCAGCTGAAATAATCACGTAAATTTCTTCCCCTGAATAAGTATGATCGAATGCAGAGTCTGTTTTCGACATAAAAAAAGCCGTCATTGCTGACGGCTTTTTCAGGTTCCGGCTTTTATTGAATATCAATAAAAACGCTTGGAGCCTTTTTCTTCGTGTGCTATGGCGTTAACCTTGGCAGCCAGCTCGGCATACTCTTCACGATAGTTGTGCAGGGTATGACCTTCTTTGGCGGCATAGTAGTCAGCCATACTAACGCCATTCTCATGCTCATAGGCAATGAATTTTTTCTGCATTTCCAGCATTTTGGAAATCAGCTCTGCTTTTTCACTCATGTTATTACCCCTGATAATATATAAAGGTATATTAAAAAACCTGGTGGATTCTATATTTCCGTGAAGCGAAATTTACCAGTCAAGCCGCTCTCTATCCATATCCACTTTGGTCTATGTAAGCGGTAAGGCTTTATTTTAGTATCCGCCTTTGCGGCGAGTTTCAGGCAAGCCGGCAATCAGACCAGCCTGTTTGCTGGGTTTGCCGGGAAACAGATCATAAAGTTCCTTGGACGAAACTTTATGGCCCCATTTTTCAGACATGGCCTTGTTCATATTGCGATCGTTAGGCTGGTTAGCATTGTTGTTGATATATTCATCGCGCAAATAATTCAGTACATCCCAGTGCTGCTCAGTCAACTCAATGCCTTCTTTTTCGGCCAGTGCTCTGGCGACGTCTTCATCCCAGGCGTTGTGATCAACCAGATAACCTGTTTCGGTAGTTTCAACAGTAACTTCAAGTCCCATATTTTTCTCCTTAACATCAAACAATTAAAAAAAACCTAAAGACCGACCCCGAGTCGATCTAAGACTAAAACAGCTTCTCCCCAGAGGCTTATCCGTCCTGGTTTACCGGCTTGATCCCCTTTTGTGGTAAAAACAGACCACAGCCAAGGTGCCGGTGTGTCCCTAATCCCCGCTGCTGCAGGCGCACAGATTCTTCCGCTTCCAGATCTGCCAGCATCAAACTGCGAGTATGCAATACCCCGTCAGGAGTCACTATCTGTCGTTCCTTGCCGGCCAGCATTTTCCGTATTTGGATATCCATAGCCTGTATCTGTGTTGCGGCCTGTTCAATAAAGGCCGTTTCATCCATGCCTTCATCACTGACCACAAAGCGGGCAAAAATGGTGGGCATATCACTGAGCAAGCGGGCTTCCATCCGGGTCAGCGTCAGAGAATGACTGGCAACCTCCAGACTTTGGCCAACCAGCCCCTGCATTTCGTTCATGCGCGTTTTCGGCATGCGCAGAATCAGCTTTTGCCGACGTGAGATATACATTAGCTCACCCGGTTTGCCTTCCGGCCGTTGCCAGCCATTACCCGATTCAGCGCCGTATATGGGCTGAATACCGGCTAGCTCTTCCTGGTCCAGCCAGGGCAAGGCCCGCTGCAGAGTTCGGTATAACTCGTACATATGTTCATAGGGCAAACACTTGCATTTTATTGAAAAGACAAAGTCCATGACTTCATCTGAAATAATGTAGCGGGTCTGGCTGTCTTTATCTTCTGTCCAGAAGCTTTGCTTCATTGCCGGTGTTTCCCTCAATTTCGTACACTGGTAAAAATAGCTTCAAGCCGTTCTTCCCAGTTATCCGGGGTGTCCGGATAAGGTGGTTTTACATCCATGCTAAAAAACCGTTCACCCTGCTGGGCTTTTTCTTCAATCGCCCTGACCAGACCGTCGAAGTTATCCAGATCATGGCGTTGCATGAGTAATTCACTTAACCAGAGCATGTATATTATCCGTATTTGTCATTGAATGTTGAATAAAGCTATATATGGCTTCATTAAAATAATTTAGGCTGCCTGGACGCGATCAAAATAACGCGCCCGATAGAGCAGTCGCGGCTCGCCTTCATCTTCGAAGGCACTGCGATTATGCAGCACATTATTACATAATAGCCCCTCTGCGGGTTCCAGCCTGTGACGGAATATATATTCCGAATCACTGTTCAAAAACGCCGTCAGGTAATTTCTCGCCGCCAGGCTTGTTTCATTCTCCCGCCACTCGATATTGCGCGTACGTGCGCTATAACGCATATGCAAATGGCCGTCCCCGGCAACCGAGAAAACCGGCCCTGATTGCGCGTTGCGGACAAGCTTGCCCTGCACGACATTGGCAGGGATGGTCATGGCCTGGGGATGCATCAATGCATATATGTAGTCAGGATTATGTTCTCTCAAGTGGATGTATGCAATTTCCGGATCCAGCAGTGCATTAACGCCACCTTTTGCCGCCGCATTAACGCAGTGCAGTAGCATGCCCTTAATCTGCCGATCCCGAGCGTTGTAATAACCATCGGTATGCCAGCTCAGGCGGTGGTTTGAATATGGTATATAAGTATGCTGCCGGCCGGCAGGGCCAACCCTCAGTGAAGTGATACTGTCATTGTCGGCACAGAGATTACTGTCCAGACGATATAGCCCCAGTTGCTCTCCAAGTTTTTTTAGTTGGGTTTTGTCTGCCGGATCGTGGACAGGTTTTTTAAAACGGTAAATGAGCATGTTGGTTTTCCGGCAAAGTGCAATAATGGCTTTTTTTTCCACCCTTGTAAGCGCAAAGGGATTTTCAATCTGCACTATCAGATCGGCTGTGTTTGCCGGGTAAGCGGACAGCTTCTCATCCCGCCAGTATTGATAGGCATCGTTATCGTCCAGACTGAAGTGTCCGGCCCTGGGCATACAGAGTGCTTTCGGGATAGACGTTATTATTTGCATTTATCTGGTTCCTGAGTAAGATATGCGCACAAAGTGCAGGGTGAAATGAAAATTAGAACGCATATATCACCTAGCGCTCGGTGGTTGAAATTAAAGCACTGCTAAGCTGTAAACTGAATATCCAGCTTGTTATATAGTTTAGAAACATCAATGTTAACAGTTGCTTAGTCAGCTTTAGGTGTAAGATTGAAAGAAGTTGGCAGTAGAGATTCGAAGGCGCTGATAATACGCCATACCCACTTTGGGATAAGGTGGTGTAAGCAATTCACCCCATCAGTGAGATTTCAGTATGCAGGTTTGCACCATAGACTTGCGGCCAACTAGAACAGATATCTAAATCCTACAAATTGTGAGATTTATTGTACGAGAAGATTTGTCTTTACAACTTTAAAACAGGTTACCCCTTTTAAGGAGAACACCATGGCGAAAAAGATCTATGAAACCCCGATGCTGGACGAGCTGGAAAAAGGTCCCTGGCCCAGTTTTATTTCCGGTTTCAAACGTCTTAGAGATGAACATCCGGACGAACGTATTAACACAATGGTCAGTGGCCTGCTGGGTCAGCTGGAACACTCCTACGAAACACGTAAGGGTTACTGGAAAGGCGGTACGGTATCTGTATTTGGTTACGGCGGTGGTATTATCCCGCGTTTTTCCGAAGTCGCTGAAGCCTTCCCTGAATCAAAAGAATTTCATACCGTTCGTATTCAGCCGCCGGCAGGTAACCACTACACCACCGATATGCTGAACCAGTTGTGCGACAGCTGGGAAAAATATGGCTCAGGTCTGGTAACTTTCCACGGTCAGACAGGTAACATCATGTTTATCGGTGTTGACACCGAGAACACCCAGGATTTCTTTGACGAAATCAATGAATACGGCTGGGATATGGGTGGTGCCGGTCCTTGCGTACGTACAGCCATGTCCTGTGTGGGTGCCTCTCGCTGTGAACAGTCCTGCTGTAACGAACACGGTATTCACCGTCATCTGGTTAATGAATTCGTTGATGACGTTCATCGCCCTGCTCTTCCTTATAAGTTCAAGTTTAAAGTTTCCGGTTGCCCGAATGATTGCCAGAACGCCATCGAACGTTCTGACTTTGCCGTAATCGGTACCTGGCGTGATGAAATGAAGATCGACCAAGCTGAAGTTAAAGCCTTTATTGAAGCCAAGGGTCGCGACTATGTGCTGGATAACGTTACCAGCCGTTGCCCAACTAACTGCATGAAGCTAAATGATGATGACACTCTGACCGTTGATAATCATGAGTGTGTGCGTTGCATGCATTGCCTGAATGTCATGAACAAGGCTCTGTCTC